>SPKZ01022190.1_pt1 | contig 32194 bp, 52 predicted proteins | sample 2456571 | NCBI WGS metagenome assembly SPKZ01 (sample SAMN11192286, study PRJNA482655) | marine metagenome | biome: ENVO:00000447; feature: ENVO:00000244|ENVO:00000211|ENVO:00000569|ENVO:00002023; material: ENVO:00002151; isolation source: ocean water from marine abyssalpelagic zone ...
GATGAAGTGATGCTAATTATTGAAGGATGTTTTAACTGTAGCTACGCACACGTAAGCGATAAAGATAGAAACTTAATGCAAGACTGGCTCGACCAGAAAAGAGGTGAGTGATGAAGAAACTAAAACTAAAAACATTAGTGTACTCACGTAAATATCACGAAACAATACTCGACACTTTGGAGTATTACGACCCTAAAGAAGTAGACCAGCGTATCGAGGAGCTGGAACAGGATTTAGGTATTCAAAACGATGCAGTCGAGGTGTTAGCTGAATCATTGAACAATCAGACAGATAAACTGGTTAATGTCAGAGCCGAGAACGCGACACTGAAACGTGGGGCTAAAAGCCTACATAAACAATTAACAAATTCAATAATGGCACACACTACAGCAAAGGGAAAGATAAAACGAATCGAACGTGGGCGGGTTAGTGACGATTTATTGGGTTATATCTGTACCGTATTTATGTTGACTCACTCACCAATGCTTGATGAAATAGAAGCCCTGCTAGCCGAGCGAAAGGAGCAGACCGATGACTGAATCAAAACGATGGATACCGATTAAGCCACCAGAATATGCTGAGCCTGAATGGTGCGACCATTGCTATATGAACAGCGATGGAGATGGTGTTGTTGTGGCGAACCCTGATTGCAGAAAATGCGATGGGTATGGTTGGTTGTTTCAGGATTGCAATATGTCGGTAGGTGAGCGGATACCTGTGATACGCCTAGAGCAACTTGAAGAGTCTCATTTTGACGTACCAAATGGCAAGACGATAATCACATACTATGAGACTGTTGTTAGTGTGGAGGCTAAGCAGATAGAAGACTTGACAGACGATGATGTTGAGGGATTGACAGGTATTCCTGATTCTGGCGATATGTGTAGAAGAGTAAACAAACTACGCTTAGGTAGTGACACTTGGGGTTGGCTCGTAACTACAAAGGATGCAATAGATGCAGACTAAAAAACAATCTTGGATTGAGGCTGCAACAAATGTCTTGGTCGGTTACTGGGTCAATATGTTGGCTAATTTCTTTATATTCCCGATATTCGGCTGGGCGTTGTCGTTAAAAGATAATATGATCATAGGCGTATTCTATACCGTAGTCTCATTGGTTCGCAGTTATTCGCTGCGAAGATTCTATAATTATTTCCACGATAATTCGTAGCGTTGACAAGTCTATGACGGCGTGATATATATATAGACATGAGTTTAGGGTCGGGGATATTGAATAAATAGGGCGCATCTAAATGGAAACGTCTACAAATATAAATACACTATTCCCCGGCCCGATTTGAAAAGGATTGAATCATGGACAACTATATAAAAGAAAATCTAGGCGTTATTGCCGGATTGGCGTTTATGTTTATGCTGGGATTCTTTTCCGGTCAAGAGTATCTTAAATTCCAAATGAAAACGGCGCTCACTGAGATTTCAGACAGTATGGGTGATGCGTTTGAGGCTCTAAGCGAGTTCGACGCGACCGAATATGAGTAAGACGCGAGAACAGCTAGAGGCTGACGGTGTATATCTTCACGGCGCCATAGTGCCTGAGTGGTTCAAGCCTAAGTGCGACGGGTGTAGCGTACCAAGAGGCGCCAGATGGTTAATGAAGGCCAATCAAGGGCATGCGCCGTGCGTCATACACGACTTGAGCTATTTTGTTATAGCGATAGCGTTCAATCCAGGCAACGTACTCAGAGAGCATGAGCGCATCAAGGCTGACTATCAGTTAAAGTTGAATCGGTCTAAGGTCGCAAGGTACAGGCTCACTGGCTGGATGTTTGGAATGTTTTATTTCCGAGGCGTAAGGCTTGGCGGTAAACGTGCGATCAATAAGTCGCTTGATGAATTATTCTCGAAGACTCCACCGACGATAAACGATTTACATGATCTGGTATTGCATGTTGAAACATATTATCCTGATTTAGATCGTGAATGGTTTGAATTTATCACAGATACAATGGCGCAGATTATAGGCGATAGTGAGATATTTACAGATTGAGTGATTTATTCAACATAGTGATACCTGGCAAGCCACACCCGAAAGCACGACCAAGATTCGGAAACGGGCGCGCGTATTCACCAAAGGCTAACACTGACAACGCAGAGATTGTAAGGCTGGCGTTTATGTTACAGCACAGCGGTGAGGAGCCTTTGACTGGGGCTCTGTACGCTCATATAACGTACTTTATGCCTAAGCCTAAGAGCAAAGTACGGGTAGCTTCTAATCCGTTCCCGTTCGCAGACACAAAGCCAGACCTGGACAATTTACTAAAACAGACGCTTGATTCATTGAACGGGTTGGCGTACACAGACGACGCGCAGATAGTATCTGTCGTAACGAATAAAATATGGGCAGCAGAAGACGACGCGAAAACAGTAATTCAATTGGGGGCAATTGTTGAAGGGAATTATGATAGTATGGCTCAGGGTGCGATTGGGATGATCGATACCGTGATAGCCGAGGGAGCTTAGTATGGCGGGATTTGCGGGTAGAGTAGCGTTTGGGACTAATGACGAGCCAAAAACACCAGTGTCGTCAGAACGACCATTACCGGTAGAGATTAAGAATCAAACGGCGTTCGGGGAAATGCCGGTTGCAGAGCCAACACCATTGGTGCAGGTTCATTTTGCATACAATATAAACACAGCCCAATTGATACCATTCCCCGGCAACGGCGGAACTCTGACTAACGGAAACGATCACGCTAACATGGCGACAGGTACAAACTCTAACGGGTTTGCATCTTTATTGACACGTGAAGTTCTAAGGTATAATCCGGGACAAGGAGCATTAGCAAGATTCACTTCGCTATTTACAACAGGGGTTGCGAATAGTGAGCAAGTGATCGGATGCGGTAACGGATTAAACGGTTTCTTTTTTGGTTTCAACAATGCAGATTTCGGCGTATTGCGCAGGACTGGCGGAAACCCAGAGCTAAGAACACTTACTGTGACTACAGGGTCAAGCACAGCCGAAGATGTCACAATAACTTTGGACGGAATAGCGGTGACAGATGTAACCGTAACGAACAGCGGTGATCCAACAGTGACAGCTAGAGAGATAGCCGATCATAGTTATGCAAGCGTAGGCACAGGATGGGGCGCAAGGGTAGCCGGAAACGTAGTTACGTTCATATCTATCGAGCCAACAAGCAAGTCAGGCACATATTCATTATCAAGCGCAACAACAGCTGTAGGTGTATTTTCTCAAATATCGGCAGGGGTAGAGCCTATCGATACATGGATAGCGCAGACGGCGTGGAACGTGGATAAAATGGACGGCACAGGGCGTAGCGGTATGACGCTCGATAAGACAAAAGGCAATGTATACCAGATCCGTTTTCAATGGCTGGGGTATGGGCAGATAGAATATTCTGTAGAGCATGCAGATACGGGCGATTTTCAGGTTGTGCATAGAATAAAATACGGAAACGCTAATACATCACCAAGCGTAAGTAATCCTACGTTTCCTTTATTCGCTATGGCTACAAACAAGGGTAACACTAGCAACTTGGTTATAAAAACTTCGTCTATGGCTGCGTTTATAGAGGGTAAAGACGGAAATCTAGGTATAAACCAGTCAGCGTCCAACAATCCTTTTGTCATCGGTAACGTAACGACAGAAGAGCCAGTGCTTACCATACGAAACAAGCAAGTATATCAGAGCGTTATTAATCAGGTACGGCTGAGCCTAACTTCTGTTACTCTGGCGAGCAATCTAAACGACGCGAAAGCAAGCACAACGTTCAGGCTTTATTTATTCGCAAGAGCAGAGAACGGCACAGTTTATAACGACATAAGTACAAATTCGTCTGTCGTAGAATTCGATATAGCGGCGGTTGATTTTGATGACACACTTGCGACATTAGAAGATACATTCATACTTACAAGTACAGATTCTCAGATAATCGATCTAGAAGGCAAACTTGCAAGAGTTGCTCCAGGCTCGACTATTATGATCACTGCGCAACCAAGCAAGGCGCACGCAACAAACGAAGTAGGCGCAACACTTAATTGGAAAGAACTGTTTTAACAACATAGGAACTAAACAAAATGGCACGATCACTAACAGCAATTGTAAGCTCAGTAATTACGGGCACGTATTCAAACGACTCGACAGGCGCAACCGACGCGATCAACATCGTAGAGAAAAGCTCACTGTCGAACGGAACAGCAGCAAACAAGGCACAGCGCACATGGGAATCTCTAGGGCGCACAATATCTACAGGCTCAAGCGAGAATATCGACGTATTCGATCTCGGGTCAATCGACATCGGAGCAGGCGCAGGGCTTGACTCATTGGGGCAGGCGTTAGCATTTACAGGGATTAAGGCGCTATATGTTAAGAATTCGGACACTTCGACGGGAACACTCACTGTTGGCGCTGAGGGATCGGCTGCGGCTTGGAATTCTCTATTTGCTTCTGACACTGGCGGGATCGATCTCGTACCGGGCGCATCAATCTTAGTGCAAGATCCGAGCGCATTGGGATTGGCTGTAGCTGACTCGAGTAATCATTTACTCAAGATGGCTGATAGTTCGGGTGGACTTACTTACGACATAGTAATTATAGGTATTTAGTATGTATATGATCGTGCTCATAGCCGGAATGGGGATCAGCTTCGTTGCTGGGTTCGGCGTGTGCGCGTTCATATTTTCAAGCGAGATATTGAGAGGCCATGACTAAGCTGACACCAAAACAAAAGGCTTTCATAGATGAATACTTGATCGACTTGAACGCGACACAGGCTGCTATTCGTGCTGGATACTCGGCGAAGACGGCCGAGAGTAGAGGCTCGCAGTTGTTAAGGAACATTAAGGTAGCCGAGGCAGTTGCTAAAGGTCAACAGGAACGCTCACAGAGGACGCTGACGGATGCTGATTGGGTTATAACGCAGTTAGTAGGCAACCATAAGCTTGCATTGCAAAACGACGAGCTAGGGCATTCTAACAAGGCGCTTGAGTTGATCGGCAAACATCACGGCGCGTTCGTTGATCGTGTTGAGACTAGCGGAGCAATCACGGTTACAATAGTAAAGCCTGGAGCCAAAGCCAATAAATGACAGCACTTGCGATAACAATGGACTTAAACACATGCAATCAGGTCTATAGTGATGACTGGTTTGACGAATCGCGACATCTTGTATTTAAGGGTGGCGCGGGTTCGGGTAAGTCTTGGTTTTGTGCAGACAAGTGCATCATGAGGATGGTGTCTGAGCCGGGTATATGTATCGGCGCTTTCCGTAAGGTAGGTGCAACACTAAAGAGATCCGTGTTTAAGCTAATCAAGCGCAGGCTTTCGCACTGGGGATTTCTTGATATGTGTACTGTCAATAAGTCCGACTTTACTTTCTCGTTCCAGAACGGGTCAGAGATATGGTGTCTCGGACTTGATGACGAGGAAAAGCTGAAAAGCATAGAGGGATTATCTGCGGCATGGATTGAAGAGGCTACAGAGTTCACAGAGGACGAACTAAGACAGGTCAACACTAGGCTTCGCGGAAACACTGGATTCTACAAGCAGATCATATATTCATTTAATCCTATATCCGTAAGACACATAATCAAGGCTATGTTTTTCGACGATCCGCCAGAATCATGCAAGGTTAAAAGCACTACGTTTAACGATAACGAGTTTATCGACGAAGAGTATAAGCGAGAAATGGAGGAGATGGGAAAGAAGTCTCCTAACTTCGCGGCGGTATACGTTCGTGGTGAATGGGGTGTACTCAAGGGATTGATATACGGCGAGTTCGAGTTTGTTGAATACCCGAAAGAATTCAATGATATATGCTACGGGTTGGACTTTGGCTTTAATCACCCGATAGCGATGGTCGGAGTATCGTTTCGCGATGGTGACGCATACCTAACAGAGAAGATATACGAGACAGAGTGGACTACAGGCGACCTTATCAAGCGAATGGGTGAACTAAAGATCTCGAAGGAATCGATCATCTATTGCGACGCAGCAGAGCCAGACAGGATCGAAGAGTTGAAGCGAGCAGGCTATAATGTACTCCCTGCATACAAGGGGCCGGGAAGCGTAAAGGCTGGGATTGACTTCTTGCAGGGCATGAACATCTACTCAAAATCAAGCAACGTAAACATTAATGCAGAGGCTCTATCGTATTCGTGGCGCGTAGATAAGAATAAGAAGCCAATGGACGAGCCAGCCAAAGTACACGACGACGCAATGGACGCTATGCGATACGCAATATATACACACATTGGAAAACCGACAGCCGAGCTATTCACGTTCGACCGCTCACTACTAGGAATTTAATGAGACTTATTCACGGCGAATGCTTAGATGAAATGAAGTCGATAGAGGACGGATCTGTTGATATGGTGCTCGCCGATCCTCCATACGGAACGACAGCCTGTAAATGGGATACTGTGATCGACCTTGATGAAATGTGGGCACAGTTGAAGCGTATCATCAAGCCGAATGGGGCTATTGTTATGACTGCGTCGCAGCCGTTTACTAGCAAGCTAATATCGAGTAACTATGAGATGTTCAAGTATTGCTGGGTATGGGAGAAGCCACAAGGAACGGGGCATCTTAATGCTAAAAAGCAACCACTTAAAAACGCAGAAGATGTTACTGTATTCTATTCTAGGCAATGTAAATACAATCCGCAAATGACAGGCGACAAAAAAAGGACTGTATCGAGGTCTGGTAAATTATCTACAACAGAAAATTACGGCAAGTTTACAAATATAGAAAAAAGTGAATATGTGGGTAGATACCCCAAGTCTATATTGTCGTTTGGTAGAGATAAAACAAAGGGACACCCAACCCAAAAACCAGTAGCCCTAATGGAATACTTAATAAAAACGTACACCAACGACGGCGATACAGTATTAGACTTCACTATGGGTTCAGGCACAACAGGCGTAGCGTGTAAGCAAACAAACAGAGACTTCATTGGGATCGAGCTTGATCCTGATTACTTTAAGATAGCAGAGAAACGAATCAACGACGCGAGAATGGAACAACAATGCACGATCTAACAGCAGACCAATACGCATCAATATGGAAATCAGGCGAGAACCAGCGCAAGCTCATGGCTCGGCGACAGCGGTACTATGACGGCATCCACGACATACTGAAAGACGAAGGAACGCTTGCCATCGACGGCTCAGAGAAAAGCGCGAAGGTTGCCAACTTCATAAAGTACGCCATCGACCTATATACTGGCTCAATCGCTGGAGATCCATACAACGTATCTGCTATCGAGACGGATTCGACAGAGGGCGAGACTGACGAAAAGAACGAGTCCCCGGCAGAGTATCGCGAGATCGGCACGATCAATAACTTCGACACGGCAGACATTCAGCACTTACGAACGGCGCTGATCCACGGTTGGAGCCTAGAGTTGCATGAGTTTGTAGACGGCGTTGAAGTAATCACGCCACGAGATCCGCAAATGTGGAAGCTTGTCTATAACTCAGACGGTGCGTTGATCGGCGCAATCCATCGAAGCGACTTGGACAAAGGCGAGTTTCTGGGCGACACTATGCTAGAGGCTGCGCTGAATATCATGGTCGTGTATGACGACTCCAAGATCCAGACGTTCCACAAGCAGACCGACGTATCAGAGGGCAAGTGGGTTCTGCAAGAAGAGCTAAGCACTACGCATCAATACGGCTCTGTTCCTGTCGTCGTATTCGCGCTCAACGAATCCATGCAGTCAATCATCACAGAAGACTTGATCGGGCAACAAGACGAATACAACGATACTGACTCTTCTAGTGGCGACGACATCCGGGGAGACGTTGACTCTATCTTATGGATCAAGGGTTATAGCCATAAGGATATTAAAGAGAACGGCGCACAGATTCGTAATACCAAAATTCTACCATTGCCACTAGAGGGCGGCGCTGGGTACTTACAACGCAATACAGACTTCCAACGCATCGAATCACGCATCAAGCGCACTCGAAGCCATATACACATGGGCATGAAAGTGCCAGACATTGAAGATATCGTTGGATCTACTGGGTCAACGTCAGGCATAGCGTTACGGCTCAAGTTCAAGCCAATGTCCGACGCTGCCAAGTTTATGATCGGCAACATTAGATCAGGCATACGCGACCGCATAGCACTGATCAACGCAATACGATCAAAGATGTCCAACACGAGCATGATCGAAGACGTACAGATCAACATCGAATTCGACTTGCCAGCTAATCGTGTCGAAGAGTGGCAGAACATCCGCGCTGTTACCGGCATCGTATCGCATACCAAGCAGCTTGAAATGTTGTCAGACATTGACGATCCAGACCAAGAGTTACGCAGGCTTGCAGTTGACGCAGAGGGCGCACAGTTTGCATCACTGGCAGAGGGAGACAATGACGCTGTGACGGCACGTAACGACGCGACTATTACCCAGCTATCAGTTGAGCTACAACCACAGATAAGCACAGTCATAGACGCACTGGCAGACGCTGCATTAGCCGAGACGGTGAAGCGTGCGCCTGCATCACGACCAGCGACGACGACCGAAACGTAATGCCAGCCAATTTCACACCAGCCGAGATCCAGTTAATCATTGCGGATCTAGACTTTCCGACTGGCACAGCATACGATCTGCAATCGCTGATACAAGCGCTATCGGACTCTATCGACGTTGACGGCATCACGGAATCAATCGTAGCGAACACGGTAAAGGGCGTCGCGACACCAGAGGCGCTGGCTGCAGCTACCGAATTAGCTACACGACAGGCGCGCAAGATAGCCGCAGATCTCACTAAGTCTGAGCTATCCAAGATCGCCGAAAAGGTACGCCAGAACATCGAGGCCGGTAACGCATTCGATCAGCTTGCGGGTGCATTGTCAGAGATTGCAGGGCTGGATAAGAATCGAGCGGCGACGCTTGCCAAGTTTAAGGCTCAGCTAGAAAACAGTGGCGTATCAGGCACAGAGCTTGTCGATAAGGTAGAGCGTATGCGCGCTAAGCTATTACGCGACAGACGCAGGACTATAGCCCAGACAGAGCAACGTATGGCGACAGAGAACGGTAAGGCTGCACTAGCCAACGCTCGAGGCTCACAGTTTAAAAGATGGATTACGGCGCAAGACGACAGGGTATCAGATATAGACGAATCGAATCAGGCGCAAGGATGGATCAAGATCGGCGATGCGTTTAGCTCAGGCGACGATCAGCCACCAAGCCACCCTAATTGCCGTTGCACAGTAGTATATAGAACATCACCACCAGGCGAAGCAGAACAAGACAGAGTTGACGCAGCGACAAAGCGTACAGAAGAGGCTAAAGCACAATGATTAACCCAAACTTTATGAGCAAGATTATGCGTATAACTAGAGTTATAAATGCACTAAGAGGAAAGGATAGCGACGAGTACAAGCACGAGTCAATGAAGCTTGTCAAGGTGTGCGACACAGTAACGGGTGTCTGTGTACTCAAAAGGGTCGCCAATGAGCGTTGACACACTACAGATTATTCTAGGCTTTATCGGCGCCAGTATTGTGCCGATGGTGATGGCGTTTTTCAAGATGCACCATACGACGATGGCAGAGTATAGAAAGCTTCAATCTGAGCAGAATGACGCTATGATATTAATGGCGTCGTCCATATCAGAGGTTCGGGGCGAGGTGTCGGCCGTGGTCAATGCTTATCAATCAACGATAATAGATATGCAGGCTATGTCTAAGCAAATGATAGCTATACAGATAATCGTAGAGGGAATAAAGGACTCTGTGAGCGACATGCACAGACGAATTGATAACCTAAAATAAATTTCGTTCATTGACAACACATGATCGGATTGATATAAAAAGGCAACGGCGCGAATATTATACACACATTCGCTTCATGAATCAAACGGGGGAAACAATTATTATGTCAGAAACGGATACGCAGACGGCAACGGAAGACGCAACTGGATCAGGGGCTGAAACGGGGCAAGACGCAACGACGGACGACGGCGCACAATCTGTATCATTCACGCAATCAGAGCTAGATTCTCGCGTATCAATGGGAATCAAGGCAGCACTAGCAAAGCAACAAGACGACCACGACGCCAAGTCTAACAAGGCCAAGATGGACGTTGAACGCGCACAGCTAGAGGCTGACGGCAAACACAAAGAGCTATACGAACATACCCAGGCGCAATACGACGCACTCAAGGCCGAGATCGACAACAAGGAATACAAATTCCAAGCGTCGGAGGTTTTGGGGAAAATGGGTCTTTCTGGATATGCCACTGTGTTGATGGATGGTTCTAACTCAATCGAATCGCTTACTACTCGCGCCGAGGCTTTCAAGGTGGCTATTGACTCAGGTATTGAAACTGGCGTCAAGGCAGCACTTGAGACAGGCACAGGGCGAGTGCCAAGCAACAACACAAAAGCAGAGCCTATTGCTCTGGGCGATATGAATAAAGAACAGATCACCCAGTATAAAAAAGATAACGGCTTTGTATAACGGGATTTTATAAGACATGGCAAACGAAACAACCGCAACAGTATTAGCAGACTTCATCCAAGCGTCTATCGGCGAGGCACGTACCGTAGGCAACGCTGGAGCAGATCTTTCACAGTTCGTGACACGGCGTCCACTTGAAGTTGGCAAGGGATCAGCAACGTTCCCATATTACGATAAGCAAGTAATGGCATCTGTCGCAGAAGCAACAGACCTTAGCAACACAGCATTTAGTACTACCGATGTAACGATCGTCCCCGGCGAAAACGGGTTGATGACTACTCTAACAGACTTGGCTGATCGTCGTTCTGCAACACAAGCAGGCTTTGACATCGGTAAAGTTATGGGCGAGGCCGCATTTGATTTGCGCACCAGCTCAATCTATAACCTGTTCGACGGGTTCAGCACAGCTCTCGGCACGACTAACGTAGATATTACCGAGGCACTGATCCAGCAAGCAGTAGCAACACTTCGCGCCAAACGCGCACCAGGCACACTCTATTTACCTGTGACTCCATGGGTACTCGAAGATTTGCTTGGGCTTTACAGCTCAAACACGGATCACGTAGCCAGCGACATTCGCGATCAGGCTATGAAAACAGGAACATTGCCTCCAATTCACGGCGTGACTCCATTGATGGTCATTCTGCCAGACGGCACAAGCGCTGGACAGATTGACGCAGCCGATACCAAGACGGCTATATTTAGCGCGGCTGCTCTTGGATTCGTTGAGGAATGGGACTTCCGTATTGAAACAGGCCGTGATATTAGTTTGCGTGCTGTTGAAATAGTGGCAACTACAAGCTTTGGCGTCGGCGAAATTCGCGACGACTGGGGCGTTGAATTGTTGGTTGATAACAAAGACTAAACCAATTAGCTGGGCGGGGTCAAACCTGCCCAGCGCATTTAGGAGGATGGAATGGGAGCTAAGAGAAGTAGTTTTTACGAGTACGTTGATATAGACGTCAGTGACGGAAACGTACAGAAGACGTTGAATATTAAGCTGTATGCGCCAGAGGGTCATATTTTTATCATGCCACACGGCGGAGATCCTGCAAGTTATACGTCTCGCAAGGGGTACAAGGCCAAGCCAGACGATATTTGGCGCAAGGCTAACGTAGAGTATGAAAAGGCGCAAGCTTTATCTCTCAAGCGTTCGGACTTCCAGCGCGACATGAAGGCCAAGAAGGTACAGCTAGACTCTGACGCTGAATCGTTGAAGATTGACGCAGAAATGCAGAAGATGAACGACGAGATCGACTCACAGCAACGCGCACTTGATAAACAACGCGAGGCAATTGACAGCGACTTCTCAGGCGATCCAGAACCATCTATCCCAGAAAATATACCAGACCCAGTGAAAAAGAAACCGGGCAGACCACGTAAAGTAGAGGCTTAACAAATGAGTGAAGAGAATACAGTATCAGAACAAATAAATGGTCTTCAAGATGGGATTAAGGCAAAGAAAGAAAAGATTGCCAGTCTTGATGCGGATATAAAAGGCGACGAAGTATCTATTCGTGAGCTACTAAATAGCACTCGCGTTGATCGCAAGTCTTCACGCGACAAAACAGAAGACGATCAAGAGGCTTAACAAATGGCATCAGGCATCAGCGATAGCAAGGCATCCGAGATACTAACGGCTGTACAGCTAAACCCAGAGATCGGCACAGACGACTCGGCATTCGTAACGAGTGTTATACGTCGTGCTGCACGTTTTCTGGTGTCTCAGATTCACGTTGATCGCTATCCTGAGCTATCGCAAGGCTTTAGCGAGTCAGGCGCATCTTCTTCTACAGATATTAGTGGACTATCAGAGAACGAAATTCTGGTGTCTATTGACGACGGGTTGTTGCAGACTATAGAGCTAACGCTTGCTGGACTGAATACGGGCGCATTGATTGCAACCGAGCTACAGGCACAGATACGAGCAGTAGGCACAGAGTCGTATAAATTCGCTACAGTGGTGTTTTCGGGTGGAAAGTATACCATCACGTCACCAACGTTCGGCGAAGGCTCTATCGCGTTTGTATCGTTCCAGAGTGAGCGTGAGCATGTTGCGCAGGCTTTGCAATTGTCGCCTACATACGGGGGCGTAGAGTTCTCGGGCGGCGCTGGCGAGTCTGAATATGATGACATGGTTATTCGACTTGTTCATCATTGGTACAATCAAGTCGGCGTTGAGGGTATGAAATCCTTTAGCGTTCCAGGTTCGGGGTCATTCACAGAGCATGAGATTGATCCGACAGTAATGATGTTTATAACCGACAATCGCAGGCTTGTATAGTGGCTCCACGCCAACACATGAGAGACGCTTGCGAGGTCGGAGTATTGACAGCAGTAACGACCGGGCCAGAGCCGACAGACACATGGGTCTATGGCGACACGGTACGATGTAGATTCATTCGACGTTCTACTAGAGAATTAGTTGACGGCGACTTGCGAGACATGACAGACGTACGCATTCACGTACCGTCGGGAACGGCTGTAGAGAATAGCACAAGATTCAAGGTGATCAAGCGTAACGGCAAAAGCCTTGCAACAGTTGAATACTTCGACGTCAAGGGCGAACCGTGGGAGACTGAGGATAATCGCGTCATCGTATGCGATTGCCAGACAGTCGGCGAGGGTATAGCATGAGCGTAATGGTAAACGATAATAGTAAGAATGTTATTCGCGATGTTAGTAGATTGTCGCATAGCGCTCTTGTGGAGTTTACCGACTTGGCAAAAGAGATTACAACAGAGTTTGCTCCGGTTCGACAGATCAGGGGCGGTAATCACAGATCGCTTATTGATCACGATACTATACGTAAGCATTCGACTCGTTTATTCTCTCAGTCTGGTTACGGCGCATACCTTGAGTTCGGTACATCGCGTATGGCTCCACGGCCTCACTTTTCCAAGGGCATCAAGGGCGCGATCAATCAGTTCAAAGACGAGCGGAAGTGGAAAACTTGATAGATAGAACGCAAATAGTATACGAATTCTTGACGGCATCGAGTCCACTGGCTACGGAGATCGGCACTAACTTATGGTCGCCGATCGCTCACAGATCATGGGATGGTGGCACAAAGGCTATCGTATTCCATCAAGACGTAAGCGACTCGCACATTACTGGCGCAGTTAATACGGCTCAATTTGTGTTCAAGTGCTACGGCGGATCAGATACATGGACATCGGCTCGAACACTATTCAGATTACTTTACGACAGACTACAGATGGCATCCGAAACGGTTACGTCTGGAACAATTATATCGGCGCGACTGCTGACAGATTCACAGTTGCCGCCAGAGATTGAAACAAAATACAAAGCGCACATGGCGCAATTTCTCGTCACATTCGACGGGGCATAGGAGTAAGACATGGCAGAAACAAGTATCATTAACCGAATTGCGATCCATGCTACGGCTGAATCGTCTTTACCGACACGGCCAAGCGCAGGCAGCAACATCACGACATCAGCTTGGGGCGCGTCCGGGTTCGACACTATCGGATCACGTAACTTGCGATCAGACGATTACGACGTTGACGAAGATGCGTTTACGTTCGCAGTAGAAGAGCGTAAGCATAGAACGTCTGCGCCTATCTCTGACGGTATCGACGAGACTATCTTGCTGGGGCGTAAACTTGAGCCTATTGAGATCAAACTGTTCGACGTAGATATTGCGCTTTGGACTTTGCTGTCCGACGTTGTTGTGGCGTCTTCTGTCGCTAAATGGCAAGACTCTATCAATTATCGGGCTATTGCAATCGAGATTTTCGGGCAGGGGCTATTCAGTTTCCCTAAGTGCGACGTAAGCTTTACGAATATAGAAATGGGCATGGTAGAAGATCAGGTTGCGCGGGCGACTATGATGATCGTTCCGCATAACGTGTCAGGCTCACCTGGTGGCTGGTCTTTCGAAGAATATTAAACAACCCTGGAGGGGGATTGAATGACTAAGAAAACAGATTCGGAAATTTTAAACGGCTCAAGCGTATTGACTGAGTTTAACGGGACTGAATATAAGTGGGATACACAACCCCGTAAGATTCAGCGCCAGATCAGATCGCGCCTGATGGATATTGCTATGCAAATCTTTGACGCTATGGGCGTTGGGGATTCAGGTAAGGCTAGATTCAGCATTGACGGCGTAAATAGTATGCTGGATTTCTGCGAAGATTACCATGTAGGCATGAAGCGCGACATGGATAGAATTGAATCATACTTGAAATCTAAAGGCGCCGAGGGATTCTCTGATATTATCGATGGAGTATATATGCCATTATTCAACGACTGGCTTGAGCCGTGGATCACAGGCGAGGACGATAGCGACACAGGAAAAAAGTAGATACACACACTGAATCGGCTTTGTATGAATTAGCCATGAAGGTGTGGGGTATATCTTGGATCGAAATCGAGAACGAATGGACAGACGATCAGTTCTTTATGTTTGTTGATAGACTTTTAGACAGGGTTAGAGATGAAAACGGGCGCTCAAAAAGCGGTGGCAGGGGTAGCGATGGCGGTTCTGAATCTTCTAGCTCGACTAGCAGAAAGCAAGTTAGCCCGGACGAACTTATCGAGTTATCGAAACAGAAAGCATAAATAATGGCTCTAAATGCTGGCGACATAGTATGGAACATCGGCGCTAATCTTGATCGGTTCGAGAAGGCAATGGGCAAGGCATCCAAGCAGGGCAGGTCGCTTGGCAAATCGCTTGTAAAGAACTCACGCGCTATTGGCGTCGGATTCGCTGCAGCAGGCGGAGCGATCACAGCATTTCTCGGCAGCTCTGTTAAGAATTTCACGGCTACTGGCGACGCTATACACAAGATGGCTATTCGCACAGGCGCATCAACAGAGGCACTATCTGAACTCGGATTCGCTGCAGAACAAAGCGGGGCAAGTCTTGAGACGATCGGCAAGGCATTCAAGGCACAGGCTGACTTTATAGAAGACGCGAAAGACGGTCTGTCTACATCAACCGTTGCTCTTGATAAGCTAGGGCTATCACTTGAAGACTTACAAGGCAAGACGCCAGAGCAAGTATTTATGACTCTGTCGTCTGCTATTGGTGGTCTAGCAGATCCTATGGAACGCGCTGCAATTGCCAACGATGTATTCAAACGTTCGGGTCAAGAGCTGATACCGTTATTCGCTGCAGGCGCTGACGGCATAGCTAATATGAGGGCAGAGGCTCAACAGCTTGGTATATCAATGTCTCAGGAACAGGCGGAGGCTGCCGCCAAGTTTGGCGATTCAATGAATTCATTAAAGCAGTCTATGATGGGCGTAGGTATACAGATAGGTACGGCGCTGGTTCCTATACTGACAACGCTTGTAGAAAAAGTCACTCCTGTAATCACAAAGCTTTCAAAGTGGGCTGCAGAGAATCCCAAGCTCACGCAGGCCGTGTTGATTGTAGCTGGAGCCGTTGGCGCGTTTATGCTTGCCGTTGCTCCACTGCTCATAATGCTTCCTGGACTTGCTACGGCGTTTAGTGCTGTATCTGCAATCGTTCCAATAGTCGGAGCTGTAATCGCTGCGTTGACCGGGCCGATTGGAATCATTATAGCTATAGTTGTTGCGCTTACGGTTATTATAGTGAGAAACTGGGACAAGGTAAAAGAGATAACGTCGGTTACTTTCCAGTTCATAGGGTTTCTTTTCGCAAAGGTATTTAATGGTATCAAAGACGTAGTCTCTGGCACTGTAGATTTTGTCATAAAGGCAATAGACAATATGCTCGGGTGGATATTCGACGCAATCAGAGCATTAACCGATCTTATCGGGCTTACGTCTAAGGCTGGCGGTGGCGGCGGTAATCGTCAAAGCAAAGCCACAGGCGGCACAGTAAAAGGGTTCGCGTCAGGCGGTAAGACTAAAAACGCAATGGTCAAGGTTGGCGAGCGTGGATCGGAAATCGCTGCTTTACCTGTTGGCACAAGAGTTCTCAGCCACCCAGACATGATGCGCGCAGTGTCTCAAGGCGCATCGACTATCGGCGGCGGTAGTCCTGGCGGGGGCAAAGGTTTTCTTGGCGACATCAAACCAGTATTTAATATAACGATCATGGGCGAACAAGATCCGAACAAACTAATGGATAAACTAAAAACACCTTTCAGCTTATGGATGCGCGACGAACTTAAATCGGCTTTACTATAATGTCTAAATCATTTACATTCGACGGCACAGACTTGGCGTCATTGAATCTTCAAGTAGAGGATTACTCGATACCAGAAATGGCTGCTATAGGGTTCAATTCCAGTAATGCTATATTCGGAGACTCATTCTTTACAAGCGTCAACCATACGACACGAAGTATCAGCCTACAATGCGCTGTAGTGGACGTATCGACTAGCGCACTACGTGACACCCTAGCAAGTATACGAAAGCTCTTAAATCCAATTCTAGGCGATAAGGTTATAGTCTTCGACCATGAGCCAGATCGTCGATATATCGGGCGCGTGTCTTCTATGTCTACGCCAGCCGTAAAAGGCTTTAACGGGACAACGTTTACGATTGATCTTGAATGTCTTGGATACACTCAAGATTTAGACGAGACGAATACGGCGGCGTCTGTATGGGCAGCAAGCGATCCATTTAGCACGACATTTTCAAGCACTCCGGGAACGGTATCAAGACAGCCGGTAGAAATATATGTCAGAAATCAAACAGGCGCAAAGCTGACATCTACGGCGATCACGATAGAGAACACAACGACAAACGAGACGATCACCTGGACGGGCACACTAGAGGTCAACAGGTGGCTAAGATTCGGCACGCTTGACGCTGACGGTAGATTCTCTGCGACAATATCGCAGTCGAACAGTACGGGCACAGATCCAGAGGCGGAGACGTATACAGATACCGAGTCTGGGTTTACTTCTGGCGACTGGATACGCCTACAGGGTGGAGCAGATAACATAATTCGCGTCAATGGAATATCAGACGGTCGATTAGAAATAACATTCAGAGGGCGATACATATAATGGCTACGGTTCAATTCAGCGAAATCGGCAATAACGGAATCACGCGATTAAACGGCGCGATCAATGCGGTAACGACAAGCGTTATCGTTGACTCAGTTACTGCGTTGACACTCGACACATCTACAACCCTTGCATACTTGACGATCATAGACGAGACAACGTGGCGCAAAGATCCGCTTGCGAATCCAGAGACACAGGAAATCGTCAAGGTTACGTCTATATCGGGGAATACTTGCACAGTAGTTCGAGGTCAAGGTGGAACGATCGCAAAGTCTTTCTCTGATAACGATATTGTTGAGTTACGGATACCGTCTGTAATTATTGAAGAGCTACAGAACGCGCTGACGGATGGAACAGACGATCTTAATATAGGCGCTCTCAATGCCAGCGGCGATATTGTGTCGGGCGGAAACAAGCGTATTATTGCCGGGGGAAATACTGCCGACACAACTATGACCAACCACTACTTGATAGCGTCAGCCAATTCCGTATCCGGTCGTTTGTATTTGCGTGATTTGTCTGCAAGTTTTACTACTGGAAATTCAGCTAAAGATGGTACTGCTTTTAGATCGGACGATGGCGTTTTTACAATACTTGGCTCAAAATCAGACGGATCTGGAAGTACGGCTGTGTGTTTACAGATAGATCAGTCAACCATAGCAACAACGCTCGGTGGCGCTCTTGAAGTCGGCGGCGACTTAACCCTCGGCGCAAGCGGGGTGAATACCATGTGGAATGAATGGGTTTCTGCCGAAAGAGGTATGTGGGTAGGCACATCAAACAATCCAAGCGCTACAGGATTAAAGGTGTATGAGGCAAACATCAGAGAGGCGCACACATTCACTTGTGCTACAGGGGCTATATCCAGAACATTTGGATCTGTAATGCTTCCAGAAGATTATGACGGCAGAGCAATGGTCGCAACTCTTTACTGGACAACAACAGACACTGATTCGACCAATGTGACATGGCAATTTTTAGACACGGCGGCTATAACAGGGGATTTATTAACAGCGTCCGGGTTAGCAAACGGTTCTATTGTCGTAAATGATTCTGCGCCAAGCGTTATTAGTGAACTAAAAACAACAGCATTCGCGTTCACCCCATTCAGCGGAACATCTGGAGCAGGTCAAATGCTTTTCTTTAGTATGTTAAGAAATGGAGTCACAGACTCAAATACAGGCAGCGCAGATGTAATCGGGATTAAATTCCACTATTAAACATAAAGGAAACAGAAATGACAAGCCAAGAAATAAGAGTACACGCAAACAATCAGTGCGTACACTTCGCAAAGGTTCGTAGTGCGCTTAACGCTAAAGATATAGACGTTAAAAAGATCGAAGCGTCTTCGCGGCACGATCAATCAGACGTAGACAAGGCAGTTCTTGCACACGGTGACATACTAGAAAGCCTATTGGCTCCATATCACAAAGACGACAACCCGAACGGACTGCCGTCAGCGCAAGACGCAATCGACTCGCTCAAGCCAGAAGACGAGTAACACATGCCGAATCGATCTATGTTTAATTCTGGCGCCTTCAACGGCTCAGGGTTCACGTTTCCAGACGACAAGACGTTCTCACCAGACCAGCCGTATATATTGCATCTGGTGGACGCTTCTGGTGTCTTCAAGGCAAAGATCGAAGGATTAACGGAAGGATCATGGGACTCCAAGATCAACAAGGCTGGAAAGCTAGAGTTTTCGATACCTATGGATTCGGATCTTGCGCAGACTGGCGATCTTAAAGCACCTAACGGGATATTCCTATATGATTCATCCGTGACACTGCTGCAGAGATTCGTGATAACAAAGTCTGTTTCAACGGTTAATGCTGGCGTGTCTGAACTAAAGATCGAATCAGCCGGGCTTCTGTATCTTCTGGACAAGGAATACGTTCCTTTATTCGGCATAACGGGATCTACAAACAGGCTAGATAGTCAAGTAAGCCTATTGCTGGGGCAACAGGTAAACGCCAACCCGATCACGTTGGGGTATATGGCACCAGAATTCGCTAATCAAGAATTCGTAAATGGCATATCTGCAGACAAGACTCTACTTAAAGCGATCATGCACATCTGGAAACAGGTCGGCGGAGTAATCACAATAGACTCGGCAGGGCGTCTACGATGGGACACAGACAACCCAAGTAACGCACAGTATACTATGACGCTTTACGACGATATAGCCCAGTATGAGCGCATAGAAGACACTGAGAGAATCGCTAATCTAATATTCTCTAAGAGAAACAACATACGCTTCAACGGGTCAACACATGACCGGCTATCTGCTACCGGTTCCGGGTTCATAGAGGATACTGCATCTCAGGCGATATATGGCATCCGTCCCAAGAAAATGACTTTCAACACAGCCGATCCAGCAGAGCTATCGTCACTTATGGCGCGCGCTCTTGAGACGATGAAAGATCCAAAGATTACGCGCAAAATATCGGCTATCGATTTGCGTAAGGCTCAATTCGATCCAGACAATGCAATAACTCCGCATCCGACTTATATATTCGTAGGCGCAAAAATAAACGTAAACCCTCCGCCAAACGTGCCCAACGATTCTACATTTAAGGGTATGATTACAAGCGTAAAGAGAGATCTAAAAGACTTTCTAAACGTTGAAATAACGGTTGCCGACGAGAACGCTATCTCTGCAAGGGTTGGCGCAGGCGGTAGCGGGTTGGAATCCGACTCTGAATTCTTTGACATTATCGCAGACGGCGTGCAAGACGAATACAACAACGATCCGTCCGAATGGGATGAAGAGCTATTCGACGAGATTGAAGATCTATGGGCGTCTCTTGATCCTGTAGACGGACTACTGCCACCATCTACGACCGACGGGGACATAAAGGCTGTTGGTGCAGAAAACGACGCAGGAGGCACAGCCACAGCGCCTGCTTTTGTCGATCACGTTCACGACGGCGTTATCAAGGTGCCATTCAATGCAGCACATACTCAGGTAAGCGATCTAGGGACACCCGCAGGTCTAGCGTTCGGGTACCTGGACGACTCAGCAGGCACTGACGAGGGGCTATGGTTTTTCCCGCCGAACGGCACAGTCAATGCCGACTGGATACCTATGCCGAGCTATAATTAATGGCGATCGGCGACCGCATAGGGAGTGCGCGAACGGCTGGGTTTATGCGTCGGATTAACGCGCTCGAAGATCACCCCGTTCTGGCGTCTCCACTAGACGGCATATCAAGCTTTGCTATAACTGCTCGAAAAGATAATAACAATATGTATATCGGCGACAATATTACGTCTGGGTCTGTTGGCTACAGGTTCAACAACAGATCTGCTCCTACACAAAGGCTTGAAGATTTTCCAGGTGCAAAGGCATCGTTTCCAGACGAGATAGCTTATTTTGAGGATACTTTATATACGTCATACTCAGCAACCGAGATGTTCAAATACAACATAGGATCTGACTCTTGGGGTTCTGCTTCAACGCCTAGCTCCGAGTTTTTGAAGTATATGTATAGCGCGGGGGCAAGTATTAGATCGTTTCGTGTATATCCCAATAGTGGGAAAATGTTCCACAGAAAGCACACAGTATCTAGCGGGGGCAGACCGTCTGATACGATACTAGGGTTTGACGATGACGGATCGTTAGTTCAGACAATAACGTTAGGAGACGACGGGTCTGGTGATATACTTGGATCTGAGTGCGTAGGGTTTGCATTTGACGGTAGCGACATATTGACAATTCACACATCATCTGCCGTAGGGTCTTTTATAATAGCAAAATACACATCCAGCGGCGTTGTCATCTCTGGTTCTTTTGGGGGCAGCGACTACATAACAACAACACTGTCTCCTACTGTAGCAAGCTATCTGTGCCAAGTTTTCAAACACTTAGTCAGCGGCAATATAATAGCGCAGGTTAACAACACCTTTGGATCTTATAGCGCCAGCGGGTCTGTTAATTTTGAAGGTTCGCTTGCCGCAAACTCATCGAGGGAGCTTAGCGTTTTTAGTGATATTTTTATAGTTGATACCTTTGTGAACGGCGCTGCTGGGAATACAGCCAGGGTTAATATTTACGATAAGGACTTAGTTTTTGTAAGATCTTTTATACTTAACCATCACGACGCATCAACAGCAACACAAAAAGAGTTTTTCAGCTACCCTACGCCAGCAAGCGACACTGGAAAAGTATCACTGGGAACGCCAGACGCTGGGTTATCAATACCCGCAAACACAGCACTACAAGGCTTGCGCCCACACTATTTAGAGCTACGAGACATGCGTACAGCTATAGAGTCTGTCGCAACAGGTTACGAAAACCCAGCAACGTCTAGCGCATACACGACGTCGGCAGGCGTAAACAATATATTCCATGTGGCAATCGACTCAGGGCAGGACGATTGGACGACGGCAACGGTTACGCATAAGGACAGAATACGCGAGGATTATTACAACGACATCGCTCTAGTTTTAACACAACTTGAACAGTCTGCATTGGTGTGATATGGTGGCTCATGGACGATAACTTATCAACACACTTTAAACGCTCAGAATTCGCCTGCAAGGGAAAATCGTGCTGCGGTCATAGTGCGCCAATATCGAACGACTTGATAGTTGCCCTAGAGGCTTACAGGCGTTCTATGGGCGGTAAACCGTTGACTATCAATAGCGGGTTCAGATGTTTGTCGCACAACAGGACTGTTGGATCAAAAGATACGAGCCAACACCCGAAAGGTAACGCTTGCGATATATCTGCAAAGGGGCGCGACGTTCGAGAGATGGCAACGACAGCCAGCAACTTTTTCAACAAGGTGATTTCGTATAGTTGGGGGATTCATGTTGACGTAAGACAACAAAGGGAGAGGCACATTGACAGATTCAGAGTTTGAGGAAGTGATCGAGGACGAGTCGGAATTGCCGAGAGTTTGGCCTTTAGAAGACTATGAAAAGATTTATGTAGAGGTACCAATGGATCGGGATACTCCGCCATTCGTAAAGTATGACAGTAGCAAGAGAAATTATGCACTCCTACCGTGGGGCGCAATCGACGAGATCGTAAAGGTACTCGAACACGGCGCAGATAAATACATGGCTCATAACTGGCGACGAGGCACGACATGGAGCCGGTACTGGTCTGCGTCGATGCGGCACTTGACGGCGTGGTGGCGAGGTGAGTCCGTTGACGAGGAAACAGGACTCAGCCATTTGGCTCATTGTGCGTGTTGCTTGATCTTCCTCATTTCGTATGAGATGGAACAGCTCGGCACCGACGACCGTGGAGGTAATCATAATGGCTAAAGCAAGAGGTATTACAAAAGAAGAGGGCGACAGTATAAAAGAGTGTTTGGAGTTAATGGACGGCGTTGTGTACTGGCGCGTTGACCGGGCGTCGAATGCAAAAGCAGGATCTAAAGCAGGATCAAGGTTCGGAAGCAGAGGTAGTAAGGGATATATGACTATATCGTTGAATAAAAGAACGTATAAGTATCATAGAATTGTATGGTATCTACACCACAGCGAATGGGCAGACTCTAATCTACAGATCGATCATATCGATGGTGACAAATTGAATAACGGAATAGATAATCTTAGACTGGTTGATGCTCGTACTAATAACACGAACCCAGCGACGTATCGAAACGGCAATTTAGGGATTACAAACATACGTAAACGCGAAGGCAATAGAACTAAGCCGTATCATGTGCGGATATTGATCAACTGCAAAACATTATCTAAAGACTTCAAGCACTTAGCAGATGCGTGTATGTGGAAGCACATTACGCTAGCGTCTTTGTAACAGATCCTCCTCCATAGCTCGGCTTATTGCCGGGCGACAGTGCGCGTGCTGGTTTTCCTTCCTTTCACCAGCGCGCGCACACATATAAAAGGAAATATATGTCTAATGTTCTAGTGATAGGCGATTGTCATTGCCCATGTATGCTCGACGGGTACATACCATTTCTAAAACGAGTCCACAAGAAATACAAGTGTAATAAAGTTGTGCATATCGGCGATCTTGTTTCGTGGGACTCGATAAGCTATCACGAAAAGATGACTGGCTTGAAGGATGCGCCTGGCGAATACGCAGCAGCATACAAACAAGTCCAACGTCTATATAAAGCCTTTCCAAAAGTATCATGGCTTATAGGAAATCACGACGCGTTGACGCACCGGCAGGCTATGACTGCGGGTATACCAGAAGTGGCTTTACGTTCGTATACGGATCTCTGGGACATCCCCAAGTGGACGGCTATAGAACGCTACGGCTCAGTAATAATCGACGGCGTAATGTATCAACACGGCGACAGGGGCAAGGGTGGCATAATGGCTGCTCTAAAGAACGCGAAAGACGAATCACGCTCGGTAGTCCAGGGGCATCTACACGCTCAGGCTGGCGTATGGTATTCGGCGAACCAACGTGATCGAATCTTTGGCTTGCAAGTCGGGTGTGGCGTTGACCATTCACTAGAGGCACAGGCATACGGAAAGAAATATAACTCCAAGCCGATCATCGGTTGCGGTGTCGTCGAGGGTGGTAAGATGGCTACTTTCGTGCCGATGGAGCTGTAGACATTAATACCTATAGACAACTATAACTATAGGTAACTCTTTCCATCCCACAATACCCCTGTAAACACTACTCAATAAAAAGTGTTGACATAGCATAAATTCTAGTGTACTCTTAATCCGTACCAAGCAATTGAAACTAAGCGAACTAAACTAGGAGGCAAATAGCCATGAAGAAAGCACCAAAAGGATTTCACTACCACTCGAACGGGGGCGGTCTTGTAGAAGACACTGCTGCTGTTTCAAAATCAGCTCAGGTATACGGTAACGCTCAGGTATACGGTAACGCTCGGGTATACGGTAACGCTTGGGTATACGGTAACGCTCGGGTATACGGTAACGCTCAGGTATACGGTAACGCTGAGGTATTTTGTATTTCTGTTGGGCTTGTATGGGGAACAAACTACGCAGGATCGGTTGACGATAAAACTGTTTGGCGCATCGGTTGTAGGATAGAGTCATATTTATGGTTTAAGAAACACTATGCCAACCCAGAGTATAACGGATCTTGCGACGAATCACAGCGCAAGATGAATCTAAAAACGATACGTTTTATTGCGTCTCTTATGGAGATTAAGCCATAATGCAGCCCCACCCGAACGATCCAGACACCCCCGACGACTACGAGTACGTAGATCCAGAAGAAACCCGAAACCAAGAAATCGACCGAGTGTGGGCAGAGGCTCACAAGTAAAGGAAAATACCATGGACGATTTGACTTTCTTTGCAATATTCGCCTTGTCAGTTCTAGGCGCAACCGTTTTTTGCGCTTTAATTTTTGCTTGCATTGAGTTATCATATGAAATCTATAAGGAGGATAGCCATCGAAGATACGCACGACGAGTGACTACAGAACGCAGGGTATTAGCCCATAATTTCAGGAGCGCAATGCGCAAAAGGTTTGGACAATGACTACAAAAAAGGAAAAAGAATCAACAGACGGAATCGTAACTAAGCTGTCGCGAATCCAGAGCCAACTGAACGCGCCGAAAGGACAGACTAACGCTTTCGGCAAGTACAAGTATCGAAGCTGTGAGGATATACTGGAGGCGTTAAAGCCGTTGCTTGCTAAAGAGGGATGCGTGTTAGTTATGCGCGACGAGATTGTTCAGGTAGGAGAAAGGATTTACGTAAGAGCAAAGGCGAGTATCTATACTGATTGCGAGTATGGTGTTGATGACGCATGGGGTGCAATGCACGCGCAAGCCTTCGCTCGTGAGCCAATAACAAAAAAGGGTATGGATGATGCACAGCTCACAGGCGCTACGTCAAGCTATGCTCGTAAGTATGCGCTTAATGGTCTGTTCGCTATCGATGATTGCAAAGACGCTGATACAATGGATAATCGCGCAAGCACTCCAGCGCCAGTAGTGACTCCGCCAAAGGTAGACATACAGCAAGCCCAGACTCAAGGCTTTGGAGAGGCCGAGCGCATCCGACAGGCACCAGCGTTCGAGCCAGAGCCAACGAACGAGCCACAGTTCGACGACGGACAGTACGAGGCTGGCGCAATGTATCAGCACGTTCGTAAAGAGCTAGGACGGTTCGCTACAGAGTTCAGCATACCCAAAAAGCCCATGAACGACTGGATAACTGGAACGTTCGGTAAGACTCTAGCAAGCATGAAAAACGACGACGGACTGCTCACAGTAGTTCTGGCGTCGGTTGAAAAGAATTATATGCCCACAGTGGGCGCAGTAAAAGTCGGCGGAGTAATCCCCGGAAAGGAAGTTAGATAATGAGTACAGAGATCGAGGTATACGCGAACAATCATCTTGAACAGTTCAAAGAGGGCGGCGAGTTGAAGACTGAGCAGGATTACAGGCGTGTCGAGACTGTGGCGCGCGAGTGTAACATCATGATCAAGGATGCGAAGGCGCAGATCGCTCCAGAAATCAAGCAAGCGCACAGCCTGCACAAAGCACTCAAGGCTAAAGAGAAAGCCATAACTGATCCACTGGAAGCCGTAAAGAATATAGCTTCCAAGCTTCTCGGCGCATACAACACCAAGAAAGAGGCTGAGGCACGCGATGAACAGCAACGATTAGCCGTAGAAGCGCGGAAGGTTGCAGAGGCAGAGGCTACACAAAAGGCTGTTGAGCTAGTCGAAGAGGGCGAGATTGACGCAGCGGTAGCAGTTGTGCAACACGCCAAGAATGTGCCTGCAGAACTTCTGGTCGAAAAGCCAGACTTGAAGCCAGTGAACCACGGCACGATCACGCGAACGACGTACGAGTTCACGGTTAAACAGTTAGACCTTGTTCCGGCTATGTATTTCGAGCTGTCTGATAAGCTTATACGAGCCGACATCAACAAGGCGAAAGGGGACATAGAAATACCTGGAATCACAATCAAGGCAATCACGAAAACTCACGTAAAGTAAAGGAATCCAAAGCATGTCAGATTTAAAGCTACCGAATATCAACAAAGTAACAATCGCGGGAAACTTGACGCGAGATCCAGAACTGAAACACACGGCAGGCGGTCACAGTATCTGCACTCTAGGAATCGCCTACAACAACAAATACAAGACTGCATCAGGCGACTTGCGAGAAGAGACGGTCTACATCAATTGCAAGGTGTGGGCTAAGTCTGGCGAATGGTGCGCGGAACATCTCAAGAAAGGATACCCAGTCTACGTAGAGGCTCGTCTTTCAATGAATGAGTGGCAAGATAAAGAGTCGGGGGCGACGCGCCGCACAATTGAATTGAACGCTGATAGAGTCCAGGCGCTTACGTGGGAAAATTCTAACGGTAACAATCTCGCCGGTGGTGGCGAACGACCAAGAGAAGTAGTTAGTGGTGAAGTATCAGAGCCGATACCAGAAGATGACATACCTTTCTGACGGCACCAAGAAGCAACCGGGCGCAGGCGGTATATCCTGCGCATCACTTTAACTTAAAAGGAATTGACAACATGGAAACTGTAGAATTCAAAGCATGGCCTAAGATACAGCGAATTGGTGCAGAGAATATATGTATCACTGAAAAGATGAACGGTACGAACGCATGTATTATTATTCAGGACGGCGAGATAGTTGGTGTTCAGTCTCGTAGACGTATCATCACACCAGTAGACGACAACTACGGGTTTGCTTGCTGGGTACACAACAACGAGGTTGAGCTGCTTGGTCTTGGTGATGGTTATCATTACGGCGAGTGGATAGGTGAGGGTATTCAAAAGAATCCTCACAAAGCAGTAGGCAATCACTTCTACTTATTCAACACAGCTAGATGGAATGCAGACAATCCAAACCGACCAGGGTGTTGTTTGGTCGTTCCTGTCCTCTTCATTGGCAAGTACACGCCAAACATTATTGAGGAAACAATGGAATCCCTTGCTGAACGTGAAGGGTATGCAGAGGGTGTGGTAGTGTATTACATGGCTACCAAGACTCTATACAAATCAACATTTGAAAATAGTGGAGGCAAGTGGGTACGTAAACCCGATACTAATACAAAAGAATACATACAAGGAGAAACAACATGAAGCCTAAAAAGAAATTCACACCTAGCTCGGTATGTATCGCAAGACTAGACGCAACGCTGAGCGCAGCAGAAGACGCACCAGAGCGATTCAATAACGCTATATGGGTAAGAGGCACCAAAAACGGCAAACACGCTGAGATCGATTTTGCGTGCCTTGCCATAGATTTGTTCGGCGACGCTAAAGAAAGATCATCAATGACGTTCGACGGCTCATATCTTGATCTTGGCGAGAAAATATTAGAGCTTGACAGCGGTACGGCTAGACGGTTATTCTGGGGCGGAAATAATCTAGAAGACATTAAAGGAATTATAGCCCAATTAAAGGAGGAATCGCTATGTGTTCAATAACGTGTCCAGAGTGCGGATGCGAAACAACTGAAATCCGAGTAACGGCAACCGGTCGCAAGTTGTGTGATTACTGTTACGTAACGTCGAAGGGAAACGATTATGCCTAAATATACAAGCATAATAAATACTAAAGAAAACAAAATACGAGATAGCTGGGAGACGCCACAAGATCTATTTGATGTACTTGACGGTGAGTTTGGATTCTATATAGACGTTTGCGCTTCTCGATCAAACTCAAAATGTAATCAATTTATAGACGAATGTACAGACGCATTCATGTCTAGCGGAGACTGGTTTGATCCCCATGAACGCATGGTAGCGTGGTGCAACCCGCCATACTCGAACCCCTTAAAGCCTGTTGCCAGGTCTATTATTGAGGTAAATGATAAACCAGGTTCAGTCGTCGTTATGCTACTTAACCACGACGCATCAACGAAGTGGTACAAACTAGCGCTCGAGAACGCAAGCGAGATCCGCATCATGACTGGTAAGCGCGTTCAATTCGTGGCGCCAGACGGAATTAAAGCCAGTAGCAATTCTAAGGCTCAGTGTGTTATCGTATTCCGTAAGAAGCAGCATTCGGCGCCGTGTCACGTTTGGCACTGGGACTGGACTGCAGACATCGACCAAATGAAAAAGGAGAACGACAATGAATAACTTTGAATCCTTCCTACTTGGCTTTTTGGTCACAATCATACTATGCGTTATTTTAGTTACCACAGGCCCAGGTAAAGTATTACAGCAAGATGCAGTAGACCTAAACCACGCAATATATCACCCAACCTCCGGAGAATTCACTTGGCTGGAACATGAAAAGGAGAACGACAATGAGTAACACAGGATTCCGAGTAAGAGATAATGAGACACGCGAGTGGGAAAAGGGTCAATACGCCTTGTTTAACAAGGCAGGACTACACGAGGTCTATGGAGACCATAATCAACACACTGATGACGTGTCTATGACCCACACAGCCTGCTTTCCTGTTGGCGAGACTGACAAGAATGGTGATGATATTTACGATGGTGATAATGTAAAGGACGACGATGGTGAAAAGGGAACGGTGACTATACACGGAATAACTTGCACTGATGGGGAGTTCACATCATGGCGCGAATTTAAAAAATTGGATTTTACACTCGAAATCATCCCACCCACCCCAAAACCCAAGGTGCTAACGTGGCCTGAGTTGGAGGATGGGACTTTCTTTAGATTTATAGACCAACAAGACAAAGATGTTTATAGAAATGATAGACGAAACGGGAAAGGTAAATTCTCAAGAATTGACTTCATGGCATCTAATGGTGGATATGAAAATAGAGAACATGAACCAGTAACCATCGTAACCCCAACATGGACGGAGGCTGATTGATGCGAATCGAAATCAATAACTGGTTCGAGTATCAAGAGTTCAGAAAGGGCAGAACAAAGGACACTTTATGGATAAAATTGCACACAAAAATGTTGCAAAATTATCAATTCAGCAAGTTGATCGACAAGGATAAAATGACCTTGATCGAACTTTGGCTAATAACCGATCGTGCAACAGGCGTGATCGAGCTACCAGAAGAAGAGATCCTACACAAGATCGGACGGAAGTCTATACAGTATAAAGAGTTAGAACATTTCATTTCCGTGTCTGCGCAGGATTGCGCGGATTTGCGCGAGATTGCGCCAGAATGCGGTCTAGAGAAGAGAAGAGTAGAGAAGAGAAGAGTAGAGAAGAGTAGAGAAGAGGAAAACGACGATTTTGATCGCTTCTGGAAAATCTACCCTAAAAAAGTAAACAAGTCTAAATCTCAAAAAGCATTTGATAAAGCGATCAAGTCTGGTGTATTATCGTCTGACATAATTTCGGCTGTAGAATCTGCAAAAGAATCGAAACAGTGGAAAGACGACGGCGGAAAATATATACCGCATCCGTTGACGTACTTAAACGGCGAACGATGGAAAGACGAGGACTACTCGCCAGAAACCAAAACAGGCACAGTGCCGAGAATGGAGGGTCTAGGGTTATGATGTATTATCCAGACAGTATATGCCCAGCTTGCAAAGTAGAGCTAAGGCACCATGACGAGAATCAAGTCGTCGAATGCTGGAACACTATCGGCATCACAGAGCGATCGGCTGCAATGATACAATCGTTGAAGACTGCCGGAAAGGTTGCTGACAATTTCGGCACGCAGACTTTCGACACGCTTAACGAGGACATAACGTCGTTGAACCCTAAAGCGTGGCTTGACGCTATCGACTGGTATCGATCAGAGTCTAACGGTTTGATTTTACACGGAACGCCTGGAACTGGGAAAACACACTCGGCTAGATGCGTTATGTATGACGCAATATTCGACGATAAATCGGTTATTGAGGTCACAGCGCACAAAATGCTACACAAAGGGATGCAGTATGGGGCAGAATCGTACGGAGATGCTCTCTCACGGGCATATCTCTTGCTCATTGATGACATAGACAAGGCTGTGTGGAATAATCGCTCTACGACGTTCCTGTGGACTATTTTGAACGACAGAGAAATGAGAGGCAATCGAACGATAATCACGACCAATGTAGAAAAGAGTAAGTTTCGGGATATTTTCGCAGACGGAGACGCTGAAAACGGATCTATAGTTGAGTCTATGTTGCAGCGATTACATCCGATAACGACTATTGAATTCAAGGGCGAATCGGTTCGGGGGATTGTATGATTTGTAGACAATGCAAAAACGACTTCAATCCAAGCGATAAACCCCGGCGCGGTCAACGACGCTATTACTGCTCAGATTTTTGTGTAGATGCGTCAATCAAAAAGGTTCGCGACAGCCAGTATAAAAAGCTTGACTCTTGCGAACAATGTGGGCATACTATACCAGAGCGCGGAACACGGCGAGGCGCGCACTCAAAGTACTGCTCTCAAGTATGTAGGGCAGACGCAAAAAAGGAATACCACGCAATGTACGATTCAACCCAGGAGCAGCGAAAAAGGAGATCAGATTATGCCAAGACAAAGAAAGTATAGCAGATGCAAGCTGAAAGGCTGCTCGGAGAATATCAAGAAAGATCGCAGGGGCAAACAGTTCTGCTGCGATGAACATTCAAATATATCCAAAAAAATGTCTGTCGCAAAGTCAAGAGACAAGCGAGGCTATATGTTTTCCAAGCATAGCTTCGTGGACTTCGACCGATCGGAGACTGACGAACATGTACAGGCGCTTATTGACTCAGTGAAGGCTAAGCCGGTATTCTACCGATACAGATGCAGGACTTGTGGCTGTCGCGTAGAAAACGAGTCTGCAATGGTTCGAGACGTTGCAGAGTTTGGGGACATGGTTTATTATTGCGATCATAATTGCCACAGACTCAGGATCACAGATGAAATGATGACAAGGGAGGCCAACAACACAAGCGGAAACCCGTTTAGGATATCAAGAAACACGCAAGAAATAAATCACGAAGCGGTACACAAGGAGCCGAAATTCAGCACTAAAGGAACGTTTTTTGTGGGATATTCAAACTAATGCCTATAGACTGGGGCGAAGAGTACGAGGAGCGCGCCGGTATCCTGGAATTCGATGCAGGGTACTCACGCGAATACGCAGAGAAACTGGCAGCCGAAATGATTGCCGAAAGGATTAGGAATGAACGATAGACGAGAGATAATGACACGACTAGAAGTTGCGCATATTATGTCTAAAACAAACCCGGTGACATTTTTTATTAAAGAAAGGGTAGACTCAATCATCGAATACACCCCTGACGAGCCACCCGCTACGCCTAGCGAACCCTCACCACTCGCTCAGGATGTGGACGAGGCTATGGATAACTTGAGTCGAGCAACACGTTCAGAGAAGTTAGGTATGAGAACTACAATGTATGGTCAAGAGTCTGCTGATAATTCACTAGACACCATACGCCGAGCGTTGGAAGACGGTAAATTGTGTAGAGAATTGTACGAGCATAACAGAAAGTCTTTGACTGATAAAATACTTGAGTCAACACCACTCGCGCAGGATGTGGAGGCTTTCGGCTATGAGAAATATATAGAAGATAGAATGAAACCTCTTGAGTCATTAGCTACAGCAAGGAAGGAGCGTATTGATGAATTGGTGACTGAATTGGAAGCTCAGAATAAAGCACCACTCGCGCAGGAGGTGGAAGATGCTATTAAAGATTTTGTATGGGCTAGTACCTGTCTTAAAGATGATACAAGGTCGATGAACGATGAAGAGATACAGGAACGCGAAGCCACCATACGCCGAGCCTTGGACGCTAAGACTAGCGTGCCTGATGAAGTGATGCTAATTATTGAAGGATGTTTTAACTGTAGCTACGCACACGTAAGCGATAAAGATAGAAACTTAATGCAAGACTGGCTCGACCAGAAA
>SPKZ01013502.1_pt1 | contig 32166 bp, 30 predicted proteins | sample 2456571 | NCBI WGS metagenome assembly SPKZ01 (sample SAMN11192286, study PRJNA482655) | marine metagenome | biome: ENVO:00000447; feature: ENVO:00000244|ENVO:00000211|ENVO:00000569|ENVO:00002023; material: ENVO:00002151; isolation source: ocean water from marine abyssalpelagic zone ...
ATGGTAATTCGTCCAACTAATCGGCCTAACTCATCTACAACAGGTAAGGCAACCAAGTCATATTTTTCCATCGAATTCTGTACATCTTCCAACGGAGAATTCGTCTTGATAGAAATAACATCTCTGTTAATCAGATCAGAAATTTGTGCTTTGGGAGAAGTCATAACCAATACTCGAAGCGACATAATTCCAAGAAGTCTATCGTTATCGTCTATAACATATAGGATGTATATGTTTTTAATGTTCTCAGCCTGACGTCGCATTTCACGAACACACCTGGAAACCGTCCAATTGATGTTGGCGGTAACTACCTCTTTTGCCATAAGGCTACCAGCAGTGTTGTCGGCGTAATGCAAAAGGTCTACAATGTCGCTTGCTTGCTCAACATCGTCTAAATTTGCTATTACTTCTTTTCTCTTTTGTTCGCTCAGGTCACCGATGATACTGGCGGCATCATCCGATTCAATGTGTTTGATAAATTTAGAAACGAGCTCGGCAGGTTCAATTTCTTTTACAAAACCTTCTAAAGTTTCTTCTTCTAGTTCAACAAATATTTCACCGCTGGTTTCACCATCAAAGAGCGTAAACAAAAATTGAATTTCTTTGTTATTCAGTTCATCCATTATTTCAGCGATGTCTGCTGAATGCAGTTCATCTAACTGAGCGGATAGGGCAGTTCGATCCTCACTAGAAATTTGCTTTCTTAAATTGGTGAGAAATTCTTTAGTTAATTCGAATTGCATTGCTGGGCTTTCTAAGAGACCCCAAAGTTAACAATTCTTTAGGATCGATCTAATAATTGAGTTAATTCGGCGAATTCTTCAACACTAAGTTCTTCGGCTCTTTGGCTGAAAAAGCGATGTTTTTTTTGTTCAGGATCAGATATTAGGCTTGCCAGTGCATTACTTAACATCTTTCTACGCTGATTAAACCCTTGTTTAACTACTTGAAAGAAGAATTTTTCATTGCAATTCAAAGGTCTGTCGTGCTTGGTTAATTTAATAACAACCGATGTAACTTTGGGCGGAGGTAGAAAGGCTTCTGGTCCAATCTCAAAGAGTAATTCTGTATCGTAAAAGGCTTGTGTTAAAACACTTGTAATACCATAAACCTTATTGCCAGGCTTGCTTGCAATTCGCATTCCAACTTCTTTTTGAAACATGCCAACCAACTCCGTAACAAGGTCTCTGTTTTGTAACGTTTTAAAAATAATTTGAGTTGAAATATTGTATGGAAAGTTGCCAATGATGGTAAATGACTCTTTGAACAAGTTGGTAATATTGAGCTTTAAGAAATCTTCTTCGATAATATCTTCCTCTTTAACAAGTTCGTTCTTCTTTAAATAGTTAACTGATTCTTGGTCAATTTCTACTACTTTAAGGTTAATATCTTCTAAAAGTAAAAGCTCTTGGGTAAGCATTCCCATGCCTGGGCCAATTTCTAGCACATTAAACGGATCATACTTTTTAATGCTCTCGGCTGTTCGTGTAGCAATAGTTCTATCTTTTAGAAAATGCTGTCCGAGGTGTTTTTTTGCTTTAACTATTTTCATTAATACTTTAATTGATCTCGTCGCCACGAAGTTTACGGAAACGTCTTCTGGCTTCAATAGCATGCAAGCTACCTCTGTGCTCTGCAATTATTTTTTTGTAGATGGCTTGCGCCTTATCGTTTTCTTTTAGCTGATGTTCGAAAATACTGGCTTGTGCAAAAAGGGCATCGTCTACCAATAAGCTCCATGGGAAGTAGTAAATAAGTGTTTCCAATTGATCAATAGCCTTGTTGTATAATCCTCTTTTTAAGTAAATAAGATGTTTCTGATAAAACACATTATCCAAAATAAGATGGTTTTGATAAACGTCTTCAATGGAATCCATACAGGCGAGTGCTTCATCGAATTTGTGTTGAAGAATAAGTAATTCTGATCTGGAATACATTTGGAGTGGGGCGTGGAGCGAATCGAAACCGATGTTGTCTTTAATGAACATGGAAAGGTTTAATGCATCATTGGCAATTAATTTTGAAGTTGATGCCTTTAAAACATCCAGCTGACTTTGGGCCCATTCAAAGTCGCCAGTGTAAAATGCAATTTTAGCGATTCTAAATCTTGCTTCATGACCCAATATATCGTGTTTGTACTTCTTTTCAACTTGCATAAAGTTAAGCGATGCATCCCAAACTTTTCCTTGTAAAACAAGAATGTCGCCCAATTCAAGTTTACATCTGTCTTTAACCATTGCATTTAAGTTCGGTCTCGACATCAAATCTTTAAGAATTACCATGGCTTCATCTTTTTTGTCAAGATAAAACGCCTGTAAATGAGCAAGGCCTCGAAGTAGTTCAAACACGCTAGGTGTACCTTTTAAATCTTCTAAAACCTTAAGGTATTCTTGTTCAACAATAATTAAATCTTCGCGAGAAAAGTTGTGCGAAGTAGTTAACTGAATGTCCATAACCTTAACTATGCCTGTTTTAGCTTGGTTAACGTATCTGGACTTTGAACCCCTATCAATAAGGTATTCGTAGCATTTAATAGCCGTTGTGAAGTCTTTATTTACAACACATAATTGAGCTAAATTATAAATATTTCGTCCGTCTTCATTGGCTCTTTTGTCGTATGCTTTAGAATGTACAAGAGCAGAGCCGAACTTTTTCTCTTGGATGAAATACCAAATTAATATGTCGTTAAATGCTCTACTTTGAGGCTTCTTTTGCACTCTTTTTAAAAGTTCAACCCTCAGTAATTCTTTAGTACTGTTGTTGGAATCAGATGCAAAAACGCGGAGTAATTTAGACTTTACTGCACTAATTAACCTTTCATTTAATTCTACAACTCTAAAATATTCTTGAAAAACCAATTCAAATTTTCCCTTTTGAGCATAGATTTCGGCCAATTCAAATTCGAATCCATATTCACCTCTCATGGTTTTACGACCTGTTAAATAGGTGAGTTCGGCATAATCGAGTTTTCCGATGTTTACAAAAGCAGTGGCTAAATCGATGGTTGATCTCGAATTTGGTTTTAGTTTGCTTATTGCTTTCTCAAATTCCTGATTGGCTTTGTTGTCGTTTTTGTTGACGAGATAAACCATTCCTAAATCTACCATTAGATTTAGTTGGTTCGGAAACCGTTTTACTTGTTTTTTAGCAACCTTTATTGCCAAATCGTACTGCTCGGTTTTAATAAGCGTCATTAAATAGAAATCGTAATAGGTTTTTTCGTTTGGGTAATCGGAAAATAATTTTTTATAATACAACAGCGCTTTGTCGTATTCTTCATTTTGATAATAGAAGGAAGCCAGTTGGACATCTGTTGTGGTTTGAGCAACAACGCTGTTGCTACCAAGGAAGCAAATGGCTATTAAAAGCGTAAATATAAATATGGATTTTATGAAATTCATTTATTTAATTGCAAGGTCAATTCATCTGTCATCCGAAGTATAACGGAGGAATACTCCTCATAGTCTTTAACACAATGTTCGCTTTGATCTTGGATTATTTTAACCCCATTTTCTAAAGCGATAATTGCTGCTTTTTCCTCTGCAATAAAGATACCAATTGAATCTGATGGAATGAGCTCTTTTTCCGAATCATCTTTTAATTTCTTTAATTGTTGGTAAGAATACTCTAAGTTGCTTAAGATATTTTGATAATCGTTTAGTGTTTTTGTGCTTAACTGGTGCGCTTTCGAAAACTTAGATATAGCAATAGCTTCTTCTTTAGTCAAGGTGTCTTGCGTATAAGTTTGAATGTATTTAAGCTTTTCCTCCAGATCGCTTTTTAATGATTCTAAATTAGAGGCGTTCAATGCAACTAAGGACTTGTCGAGCATCTCAACTTTAGAAATTAATGCGTCTATTTGGGCCAGTTCTTTTTGTTTGGTAATTGAACCGCAACCCAAGCTTTGGAGCAAAAAACAACTTATAAATATGAAATAACTATATTTTTTCATCTTAATTATCATTGGCAGCTGCGTTTTCTTGGAGGCTCGAAATGTATGCATCGCTAACTGCTACTCCTAGCTTTTTAGCATTAATGGCGTCGTTTAAGGCCAATTTAAATTGCCCTTTACTTTTGTAGCACAACGATCTGTTGTTGTAGGCATATTGATTTTGTGGTTCTATTTGGATTAGTAAATTGAAATCTGCGATTCCTGCATCTAAATTATTTGTGAAGTAATAGCAGAGCCCTCTATACATAAGTGAGTTGGTATCGAATCGACGTGTTTGCAAGATTAAACTTAAATCGGCAATGGCTTCATGATATTTTTTCATCGTGTAAAGCGTTTGCGCACGATTGGTGTACAATTTAAGTTTGGTAAGTCCTTTTGCAATAGCTTGATCGTAGTACAGTAAGGATTTAGGATAATCTTGCATCATGGAGTATGTGATCGCAATATTTAGGTAGGCATCCTCATAGTCAGGATCTAATGCAATGGCTTTTTCGAAATGCTCAATTGCTAAGACCCATTGCTGTCGGGAACCATATATATTTCCCATGTTGTTAAACACCTTGTGGTCTTCGGGTTTAAGTTGAATCGAAATGCTGTAATCTTTAAATGCTTTGTCGAATTCGCCGCGTTTGCCATAATAACTTCCACGCTTAGTATACCCGTGATCTACATTGGGATAAATTGCAATCATAGAAGTCCATAATGTTTCTGAGTTTTTCCATTCCTTACAACGTTCGTAGCTTAAATAACAGAGTGTAAGTAACATTATTGGCGATATAACAGCGAGTGCTAGCCCTAGTGATTTGTGATTTTTTATGGCGCTGTCTTTTAAGTAAACGTAGCCATGACCAAGCAGGAAGAACAAACCTACATACGAGACATAGGTGTACCTTTCGCACATAATGTTCGGACCAACTGGCATAAATTGGAGTACCAAAACAACGTTGAAAAAGAAGAATAGGAATCCGAAAACAACAACCCTAGTAGTTTTAAACGACCTGTAAACCAGATAAAATATACCAGCCGAAATTACTGGAGCAATGTAGAAGATGTATGGTAATCTGCCGTCTATTAAGAAAGGGTAGGGGTAATAAGTGGTTAAATCTAGCGGGATAAATACTTTGTAGATGTATGTAATCATTCCGTAGAAGGCAAACATAAACCGTTCGGCAACGGTAAAGGCGGAGGTGGCTGCAATGGTATCGGTGGAATGAGCAGCAACTACCGCAGCTATTCCCCCAATAAATGAGATTATAATAAACGGTACTTTTTCCCAAATAAGTTTCTTGTCTAATTTTCGTACAAGTAAAAAGTCTATCAAAACTACTACGCCTGATAAAGGCACTGTGGCGGTTTTAGCGGTGATTCCAATAAAGAAAAGAACCAATGAGGATGCGAATAATGGAATGCTTTTCGCTCCTTTTTTAATGTATTGTATATAACAGATAAGCGACGAGAAGTAAAAGAAGGTAAAGAAAACGTCTTTCCGCTCACTTACCCAAGCTATAGATTCTATGTGCATGGGGTGAATGCCAAAGAGCATTGCGGTAATAAAAGCTATTTCTATCCGGGTGGTTAGTAGTAGAATAAAATAGAATATAAGTACACAGTTGAGTAGGTGAAAGATTAAGTTGTGCCGATGAAAAGGCGCAGGGTCTTCACCCCAAATGTCCCATTCAATTGCCCAGAAAACGAGGGTTAACGGTACATAAGATCTTCCTTTGAGGTCTTTTTCAAAGAACATCTTGTATACATTTTCGGAAGTTAAGTCGTGTACTAGGTCGTTTTCGAGTACATATTTACCATCGTCCCAGTTAACGAAATCGTTGTCTAAAGATGGCCAAAGTGCAATGGCGCTAATGGCAACAATAATGGCTACCAGTAAAAGTGTTTTCGGACTAAAAAGATCAATTTTTTTTTCAATCAAATTCATCGATTCAATTTTTAACCCGTTCGGAGGTGATTAGTCGATCATCTCAAAACGGGTATAGGGCACTAATGCTTTTGGTATTTTAATACCATTTTCTGTTTGATTATTTTCTAATAAGGCAGCTACTATTCTTGGTAATGCCAAAGCGCTTCCATTTAAAGTATGTGCTAGTTGTGGCTTAGCATCGCCATCTTTAATTCTTAATTTAAGTCGGTTTGCTTGAAACGACTCGAAATTTGAAATTGAGCTTACCTCCAACCATTTGTCTTGTCCGGCCGAATAAACTTCCATATCGTAAGTTAAAGCAGAAGTAAAACCTAAGTCTCCGCCACACAATTTAGCGACACGGTAAGGCAATTCCAATTTATCTAATAACGATTTAACATAAGCTACCATCTCGTCTAACGCTTTATAAGAGTTGGCAGAATCTTCGATTCTAACAATCTCAACTTTGTCGAATTGATGCAATCTGTTTAATCCGCGAACATCACTACCATAAGAACCAGCCTCTCGTCTGAAACAAGGAGTATATGCTGTGTTTTTAATTGGCAATTCGTCTTTCTTTAGAATTACGTTTCTGTACATGTTGGTAACAGGTACTTCGGCGGTAGGAATCATAAATAGGTTGTCTCCTGCATCATGATACATTTGCCCTTCTTTATCTGGTAACTGACCAGTTCCGTAACCAGACGCTTCGTTGATCAAGATAGGTGGTTGTATTTCCATATATCCAGCCTTTTCAGCTTCTTCCAAAAAGAAATTGATTAATGCTCGTTGCAACTTGGCTCCTTTCCCTTTGTAAACAGGGAATCCTGCGCCAGTAATTTTAACTCCTAGTTCAAAATCTATTATGTCGTATTTATCTGTTAGTTCCCAGTGGGGTTGAGCACCGTTGTGTAATTTTACGTTGTTCTCCGATTCGAATATTATCTCGTTTTCTTCATCTGAATTACCTGCAGGTACAATTTTGTTAGGAACGTTTGGAATGGTATAAAGTAACTCTTTTAGGTCGCTTTCTAACGTAACAATAGACTCAGTAAGATCTTTTGTGCTAGTTTTAAGTTCGGTGCTTCTGTTTTTAAGTTCGTTTGCTTCCGCTCCTTTGCCAGCTCTGAATAGCTCGGCAATAGTTTTTGCAATCGAATTAGACTCCGCATTGTTTGCTTCTAAAGTGGTTTGTTTCGATTTTCTTTCGTCATCAGTAGAAATGATTTTCTCCAAGGTATCGAGTGCATCTAAATTTCTAATTTTTAATCTTTCCGCAATCTCCTCTTTGTGATTTCTGATGTAATTTACGAGTAACATGATAAATATTATTTGTTGTAATAAAAGTAATGTTTAAATAAACAAAAAAACCCGATTCCAATGGAACCGGGTTTTTAAAATATTGTGTTGTTGTTTACTATTAAGCTACAGGAGCAATAGAAACATACGACTTGTTATCTCTTTTCTTTTTGAAAACAACAGTACCGTCAACTAAGGCAAATAAAGTATGGTCTTTACCAATACCTACATTTTCGCCTACATGGTGTTTAGTGCCTCTTTGACGTACAATGATATTACCAGCGATTGCTGCTTGTCCACCATAGATCTTAACACCTAATCGTTTACTATGCGATTCTCTTCCGTTTTTCGAGCTCCCAGCTCCTTTCTTATGTGCCATAACTTAAAATTTTATTCTTCTGATTTTGTGTCAGCAGCATCTTTTGTTGCTGCAGGCTTTTTGTCTTCAGTTTCTTTTTTTGCAGCAGGAGCTTTAGTCTCTGCTTTAGGAGCAGCTTCTTTAGCAGGCTTAGCCGCTTTACCTTTTGCTTTCTCTTCAATTTTTTGAACTTCTACTTCGCTTAAAAACTGACGGTGTCCGTTTTTAACTTGGTAGCCTTTTCTTCTTTTTTTCTTGAAAACAATTTCTTTATCTCCTTTAAAGTGTTGAAGGATTTTGATAGTTACTCTCGCACCCTCTAAGATAGGAGCACCGATGGCAACTTTTCCATCATTGTCTATTAAAAGAACGTCGTTAGCATCTACTACATCACCTTCTTTTCCTTCAAGACGGTGTACAATTACTTTCGTTTTTTCTTCAACTTTAAATTGCTGTCCAGCAATATCAACTATGGCGTACATATTTTCGTATAAAATTTAGGGATGCGAAGATAATAAAAGATACTGAACTCACAAACTATATTTAATGTGCTTCTATAAAAAAAGAAGCCTGCTATCAATCGATAACAGGCTTCTGATATTTTGAAAGCGTAGTATTAAGCTTTTACTTTCGCTTTTACATTCTTAATGAATGATTTAGCAGGCTTAAAATGCGGTACATTTTGAGCAGGTATAACGATAGTCGTGTTTTTAGAAATGTTACGACCAGTTTTTTGAGCTCTTCTTTTTACAGTAAAACTTCCAAACCCTCTTAGGTATACATTATTACCTTCCTCTAATGAAGTGCTCACTGACTTCATGAACTCCTCAACAGTACTTAAAACTGCTGCTTTCTCTATTCCTGTTTTACCTGAAATTTCGGCTACTATATCTGCTTTTGTCATTTTATCTAATAGTTTAATTAATGAATTGTTCTTCTTTCTTATAAGTTATAGCTGCAATAAGTTAAGTGTAAAATTAAGTTTCCAAATTGTTAAATCAATTAGTGTAAAACCTAATTTTTACAAATAGGTAAATTGCCTATCTTACTGTGCGCAAATGCTTTTGCTAATGTAGTTTTGCTTTTTGAGCACGCTAGCCAATGCGTCTTCTAGCTCGTCGGCAAATGAACTAAATGTTAGGTATGCTGATGCGCCTTTGTCTAATATAGAGTCGGCGTAAACTTTTTCTGTAAACGTATCTAGCGCTATTACAGGGATCTTAATGTCGTTTTCGTTTAGGTATTTTATGAAATAGGAACTCTTTTTATCTGAAGTAGACAAGTCTATTATAATAGCTTCCGATTGTTCTATTATATTAAAGTATTCTGAATTTTTATTTCTTAGGTCTTTCTTCTGCATAGAAAATACAGAATTACATCTCTTAGGTAGTAAATCACAGATGGCACTATTAATGTCTTCTGATGCTCCAATTACCGTTAAGTTTATCGCTTTCCTCATCGTCCTAATTTTATGTGTGAATCTTTATTAAAGATACTTTAAGACAGGGGGGTAGGAAACAGTGAAAAGCCTAATTGTAGCTGGTAGGTATTAAACTTATATTGGTGTAGGTGATTATTTATTAGAGCCAGTCAAATACCTTATTATTAATTGCATAGACCACAAGGCCAGCGATATTTTTCGAGTTTGTTTTCTCTAAAAGGTTTCTTTTATGGGCATCAACGGTACGGCTACTGATAAAAAGCTTGTTGGCAATTTCCTTATTGGAAAACTCTTCAATAATTAGCTGTAATACTTCTTTCTCTCTCTCTGTGAGTGGAATATCGGTAATGAACTTCGAACTGGTAGATACTTTTTTTTCTTGCAGGCTGTTCATTACTGTTTCGGTAACCTCACTACTATAGTATATGTTGCCTTGATATACGTTCTTGATAGCGGTTTTTACTTCTTCAACACCTACGTTCTTTAATAAGTAGCCCGAAGCACCGGCATTCATCATCTGTTTAATGTGCTGACTTTCATTAAACATGGTTAATGCGAGAATCTTAATATTCGGATTGATCTTTTTAATTTCTTTTGTGCATTGAATTCCATCTGGCTCACCCATGTTGATGTCCATTATAAAAATATCGGCAACTGTAGTTCTTGCCAATTCAATAGCATCGTTACCATTACTAGCCTCTGCTATTATCTCAAATTCTTCATCGTTGTTTAAGTACGATGTTAGTGCATCACGAATAACTTTGTGATCGTCGACTAAAATAATTTTTATTTTTTTGTCCGTGCTCATTCCAATGGCGCTTCAATTGTAATTGTAGTTCCTTTATTTATATGACTGTCGATGTTCATGCTCGCCGAAATTGAATTTGCTCTATTTCGCATACTGCTAATTCCGAAGTCAGTTAAATTCTGACCAAGTTCGTTTAGGTTAAATCCTCTGCCATCATCTTCGATTGTTAGAATTACGTGGTCCTTGTAATTCAGCAATTGAATCGTGGCTAGTTTTGCCTTGGAGTGCTTTAATACATTATTTAATGCTTCTTGAGTAATGCGGTATAGATTAAACTCAACAGTAGAATTGATTCTATTGTCTTCTAAATTATGATAAAATGTGAATTCTATATCAGTCACTTCTCGTAAGCCTTCAATCATTCCTTCTACGGTAATTACAAAACCGAAGTCGTCTATGGCCTTAGGCATAATGTTATGAGCAATACTTCTCGTTTCAGTAATTGCTTCATTAATAAAAGAGACACCCTTATTAAATTTGTCCCTGGTATCCTTATCTAACCCATTCATGGTTTCTCTAATCGTTTCAAGATTTAGAAAAGCGGCGGTAAGGTTTTGGCCAAGTCCGTCGTGGAGTTCGTTGGCAAATCTTCTCCTTTCCAAATCTTCTGATTCCATGATCTCAGTAATAATTCTTTCCTCGTAGTTTTTTTCTTCGGTCTGATCTTGAAACATATCTAGATATCCGATTATTACGCCATTTTGGTATAATATGTTCGATTTTACATTAACCCAAAGTGCACTTTCGTCTGATAATGATAATCTGTAGGTCATATCGAAATGAAAAGGGCTGGTTTCTTTAGCCGCTTTCCACCGTCTATCAACATTTTCTCTGTCGTTAGGGTGAACGAGAGTTTTATATTTATCTTTTTCGACGTTGCGTAATTCTGTTTTCGTAAGTTTTAAAAATGCCTCGTTTACGTAGATCAAATCAGAATCAGCATCATAGATGCATGCACCAATAGGGCAATGATCAAATGCTAATTGAATCACTTCTATGTTCTTTTCTTCTACCACCGTATTACGCTATTAAATTACTCATTTTACTGCTTAATACTCCACTTTTGAGGGCAATTGAGGTTTCTTTTATTTTTTATATACCTTCTTAGTAAGCCATTTGAGACATATACGAACTGATTCTTTAATCGGTTCGAGTTCGGTCGGTTGGTATTTGTTAATTTTGTGCAACTAAATTTTCATGAACATCAACCCAAATAAAATAATTAGGAATTGGCTTTACTTCGGAGCAGCATTTACTGTGTTGATTCTGATTGTTGGCGGAATTACTAGAGTAACACATTCTGGTTTGTCTATGGTTGATTGGAAATTGATTATTGGTTCCATTCCTCCGTTAACAGAATCTGCTTGGATCGAAAAGTTTGAAATATACAAGCAGTTTCCTGAGTTTAAAGGGGTTCATTCTCATTTTGTATTGTCCGATTTTAAATCAATTTTCTTTTGGGAGTACTTACACCGAATGCTAGGCCGGCTGCTTAGTATGATTTTCCTTTTCCCTTTTCTTTTCTTCTTATATAAGAAGTGGCTAAAAAGAGATGAGATAAAAAAGCTACTCGTTTTATTTTGCTTAGGTGGGTGCCAGGCTTTTTTAGGGTGGTACATGGTGTCGAGTGGATTGACAGGAGAGCCAGATGTGAGCCATTTTAGGTTGGCATCTCATTTAATAATGGCATTTGGCATAGTTGGCTACAGCCTTTGGTTGGCATTCGATCGGCAGTTTGAAGATTTGGAAGTTGAATCTAATACCAGTTTCCGAAAGATCTCAATTGCGCTTTTACTCTTGATAATATGCCAGGCTGTTTATGGGGCTTTTGTAGCTGGGTTGAATGCAGGAAAATTCTACACTACTTTTCCTAAAATGGATAACGAATGGATTGCAGAAGGGGTAACTGCAATGGAGCCTTTTTTATTGAATTTTATTTCTGGAATTGCAGGTGTGCAATTTATACATAGATATTTGGCTTGGGCAATTGTGTTTTTTGTGGGTTATATATGGATCAAAAGAAAGTCCTTTAATATGAATCCGTTTCAGAATAAAATTTTTAATGGGGTCTCATTTATTTTGATTGCTCAATTTACTTTAGGGGTGATTACCTTGTTAAGTGGTGCCGAACGAAATTTGGGTGTAATTCACCAAGTTGGGGCCGTATTGCTTTTTTCTTCTGTAATATTATTGGTTCACCGAACCGCAAAATAAGCCTACCTCCACTCAAGAGTTTCTATCATATGTGTGATGTCCTCTGCAATAAAATCTAAAACAGGTGCTAAAGAATCGCTGTTTGGAGCAGTATTAAAATACAAGCCGCCTCTTAAGAAATGATTGACGCTATCTGTTAAATAGAATTGAATCTGTGAAGCGGCATCTCCTTTTAACTTGTAATAAAGACCATATGCTTTTTTGTCGGAGTTGTTGTATACAACTTCATTAATTCCATCTGCTTTAACTGTATGGGTGTAAGTAAGCGATCTCGAATCTTCAATGTGCCTATTCAAATTCCCGTCAAGCTTAAAATAACTCATGTATAGTTGAGCACCAAAGCGATGATACACAACATTGTTCCAGCATTCTACCGAATCATTTCTTTTGTATTTCTCTATGCTAGCATAAACAGGGTACTCAAAAGTATAAGGGCAATCTTGTTCGAATGGTTTATATGCTTTTTCAGGCAAATCAATTCTGTAATATCCTCTAGGTTTTGGATTGTAATCTTCCGAACACCCCCAAAGGCTTGCTAATATTAATATGGGAATTAAAATTTTTCGAATCATTTGGATTTAGATAACTCAGGATTGTTATTACTAGTCTTCTTAATAGTCACTTTAATTCTATTGATTCGTTTTTTGTCGGCCGATTCAATTGTAAAAGTGTAATCGTTAAAGTTGATTCGTTCGTTTTTCTTTGGAATTTTTCCGTGCAATTCGATAATGAAACCTGCTATGCTATCCGATTCACCTTTGGACTTCTCGAACTCTTCGTCGTCAATATCAAGAATTCTATAAATATCGTTTAAAGCAGTTTTGCCTTCAAATATAAAATTCTGATCATCGAGTTTAGAATAAATGATTTCGTCGTCGTCGTTTTCATCAATTATTTCTCCAACAATTTCTTCAATAACATCTTCTAATGAAACTACTCCCGATGTTCCTCCATATTCGTCGACCACCACGGCAAGGTGGATTTTTTTCTCCTGAAATTCTTGAAGTAGAGAGTTGATCATTTTGTTTTCTGGAACAAAAAATGGTTTGCGAAGAAGCGTTAACCATTTAAAATCGTTTTGCTGATCTAGATAAGGGAGTAAGTCCTTTAGATATAGAACACCATGCACGTGGTCCAGCGATTCCTTATATATAGGTATCCTAGAAAAGCCTAAGCTAGTTGCTTTCTCCAGAATTTCTTTAAATCCTAAATTGTCTGCAAATGCTTTGACATTCGTTCGAGGTGTCATTACTTGCCTTACACTCGTGCGACCAAATTTTACAACACCTTTAAGAAGCTTTTGCTCGTCGTTTAAAGTTGCATCTGCAGCAGTAAGTTCGAGTGCATTCGAAAGGTCGTCGGCAGAAATGCCAGTGTTTTTCTTTTTGATTCGTTTATCAATAAAACTAGTTGATGAAATCAATAAAGAGCTGAGAGGTGAAAATACTCCCCGAAGAGTTTTAAGAGGATACGCCATTAAAGTTGTTGTTTTTAGCGCATACTTGGTGGCATATACCTTCGGGATTACCTCGCCAATTAATAATAGCAAAAAGGTAACTACAACTAATTCAACAAACCCAAACAAAAAAGGATATGCTTCTGCATCAATAAGATTTTTCGTTAAAAAAGTTGACAGAATAATGATACTTACATTCACAAAGTTGTTGGCAATTAATATTGTCGCCAATAACTTTTTGGGCAATTCGAGCAGTTGTAGTGCTAGTTTAGATGTTCTGCCTTTATTGTTTTCCAACTCTTGCATATCTGTAGTCGACAATGAGAAGTAGGCCACTTCAGCACTTGAAACCAAGGCTGAGCATGCTAACAAAATAATGATCAATAAGAGGCTAATAAGCATAGCTATATTGGATCGCAAAAGTTTTTAGAAATAAGTGTTTATTCAAAAGTATAGTTTAAAACGGCAAATCGTCGCTTTCATCCAATACGGCAGCTGGTGGCTCAGTAGCTGGTGCGGGCGTAGTTACTGGTGCAGGTGTTGTGGCAACTGAAGGCTGAGCGGATTGAGCTACAGGGTTTTCCCCATCTCTTTTGCCACCTAGCATCGTCATGTTATCCCCTACAATTTCTGTAGTATATCTCTTGTTTCCATCTTTGTCGTCCCAAGATCTTGTTCTGAGTTTGCCTTCAACATAAACTTGAGAGCCTTTTTTGAGGAACTTTTCTGCCACCTCTGCCAAACCTCTCCAAAGTACTATATTGTGCCATTCTGTTTGGTCAACTCTATTACCCGATTTGTCTTTATAAGATTCAGTTGTTGCGATCGAGAAATTAGTAACAGCTACTCCGCTTTCCAAATATCTCGTTTCTGGGTCTTTACCCAAATTGCCAACTAATATTACTTTATTTACCCCTGCCATGTTTTGTTAATTCTATTATTTAGTTCAAAGTTATGAATTTACCTAGGGTTTCGCAAAAGATAATGTGCTCAAAGTAAGATAGTTTTCAATAAGCTTTGGAACTGGAAGTTCTTGGAAATCAATCTTCTTGATAATTTTATACTGATTTGAGATTTGGAAAAGAGCGAGAGAGCTCAATTCGATTTCCCAGAACTTAACTTTTAACGTTTGATGCGTTAGTACATGTTTGAATTCGTTCGAAATGTTTTTGATGGTCACTTGATGATCATTAAAAAAGTGTTTCCATTGTTCACTGCCAATAATGGTTTGTTCATCATTTAAATCTTCCGTTTCAATTAAAGGAAAGTCGAAGAGGTTTTCCCATATGTCCTTTTCGGTTCTTTTATGAATGATTAAATCTGTGTGATTAGAAACAACCAAATAGTTGAAATACCTGGTGCGTTTTTTGATTTTCTTTTCCTTAATAGGAAGGATCGAAACCGTATCGTTTTTTAAAGCCAAGCAGCTGTCGTGCAAAACGCAATCTTCACAGTGTGGTTTTTTTGGTAAACAGCATAAAGCTCCGAATTCCATGATCGCTTGATTGTGAAAATCGGGTTTTTTAACATTAATAAGCTCCTGAGCTAGTTCTCTAAAGTATTTTTTTCCTGAATTACTATCAATGGGTAGGTCGATGTCAAATATTCTCGATAAAACCCTGTAAACGTTCCCATCTAGCACCGCATAAGGTTTTTTAAATGCGAACGAAGAAATTGCGGAAGCGGTGTAATCTCCCACGCCTTTTAGTTTGATAAGTTCGTTATATTCTGCAGGAAATTCCCCATTATAATCATCGCAAATTATTTTAGCAGTGGCGTGTAAATTTCTGGCTCTTGAGTAATAACCTAGTCCCTGCCAGGTTTTTATCACGGTTTCCTCTTTGGCATTTGCTAAATCTTGTACGGTAGGAAACAGTTCCACAAACTTTAAGTAATAATCCAATCCTTGCGCAACTCTAGTTTGTTGCAAGATGATTTCTGAGAGCCAAATAAAGTACGGATTTGTTGTTTTTCGCCAAGGTAGATCTCGTTGATTTTCTCCGTACCATTTTATTAGTTTTTTTGAAAAATCCATGGTTAAGAATCGTATTGATAAGTGTTAATCTTTCCTTATTGATTAAAATTAATACATAATTTTTTGCTTTTAGAGATTATAATATATCTTTGCCGCCAATCAGAATACAGGCATTTATTATTTCCTGTAAATACAATAAATAAGCGAGTTAGATTACTATTAAGCTATAATATAAGAGAGAATTATTATGACAAAAGCAGAAATTGTTGCACAAATAGCAGGTAAAACAGGAGTTGAGAAAGCGGCTGTACAGACTACTATTGAGGCGTTTATGACATCTATAAAAACTACATTAGAGTCAGGAAACAATGTTTACTTAAGAGGATTTGGAAGTTTTACAGTAAAGAAGAGAGCGGAGAAAACAGGAAGAAATATTTCTAAGAATACAACAATAATTATTCCAGCACATTTTATCCCATATTTTAAACCAGCAAAAACATTTTCTGAGAAGATTAAAGAAAATGTTAAAGTTTCATAAATCTTGAAAAATACATTTTCAAAAGGGCTTGTTTTAGCACTTGTAAGCGTCACGATATTGGTGTGCTTAGTTTTTTTTAGTGCTAATATGAATAAAAGTGGAAGGCTAATTGATGTCTCAAAAAAGACTCAATCAAGCCATGGTACTGATGTTTAGAGTAGGTGGCCAGTTTGGAATATTCGAGATAGAATAACAAAATTAGAAAAGGCGCAAAAGAAAAGCCCGAAAGATGCAGGGTTTTACTAAATTTGCGCCTCTTTCTACAATTGACGAAAAACTTTTCACAAGTGTTTTAAGTCGATTGAGAAGATTTTAAGCTTTGGTTCGAACAAAAGGAGGTGAAAGAAGTACTCGATGTACATCCCTCACAGAAGTAGAATTAAAGAATAGATAATTTGACAGGAATTATCGAAACGGTTTTCCCAGGAAAGCGGAATAACCGTTAGTGAATTATAAGAAATTAAGAAACAAAAAAAAATATTAACCATGCCCAGTGGTAAGAAAAGAAAAAGACATAAGATGGCGACTCACAAAAGAAAAAAACGCCTTAGAAAGAACAGACATAAGAAGAAATAGTTGAATCTTGAGATCATAGATAAACTTCGTTATAAAAAAGTATATTGGTTCAATACAAAATTGAGCCAATATCGTCTTCTTTGAATAATACAGCTGTTTTACTATATGTAAAGTTACTGGGCTGTAAATGATTACTTTGAATAATACAAAGAAGGAATTAATTATTAATTCCAACGCAGATGAGACTGAGATAGCCATTCTCCAAGAGAATAGGCTAGTGAAGCTGCTAAAGGATCGAAAGGGAAGCCAATTTTCTGTGGGTGATATATACCTAGGGAAAGTGAAAAAGGTGGTTCCTGGATTAAACGCAGCCTTTATACAAGTAGGATCGGAGAAAGATGCATTTCTTCATTATCAAGACCTTGGACCACAATTCAGTTCTCTTCAAAAATTTATTGACCGAATTCGTACTGGAAAGCAAAACTCTTCGGGGCTAGGCTATTTTAAAAACGATAAGGACATCGATAAGAAAGGTAAGATCGATGAAGTAATGAAAAATGGCGATACCATCCTTATACAGGTAGTTAAAGAGCCTATTTCAACTAAAGGTCCCCGAGTAAGTTCTGAAATTACTTATGCAGGTAGGTTTGTTGTTTTAGTACCGTTCTCAGAGCGAGTATCTATTTCTCAGCAAATTAAAAGCAGTAAGGAAAGAGAGCGATTAATCAGATTGATTAAGAGTATTAAACCGAAGAATTTTGGTGTAATTATTAGAACGGTTGCCGAGGATAAAATGGTAGCCGAACTAGACACTGATATCAAAAATTTGGTTGATAGATGGCAGCTTACTTTCGATAATCTGACTACCAAAACCATCCCTGAAAAAATTCTCGGTGAAGTTAGTACGACATCTGCGGTTTTTAGAGATACATTAAATGATTCTTTTCAGTCTATTCAGATAGATAAAAAAGAACTTTATGAGAATGTTAAGGGGTATATTAGATCAATTGCACCTGAAAAGGAAAATATAGTAAAACTGTACAAAGGTGATAAACCGATTTTTGAGCAGTTTGGAATTAATAAGCAGATAAAACAGTTGTTTGGAAAAGAAGTAACAATGAAATCGGGTGCTTATTTGGTAATTGAGCATACAGAAGCATTACATGTTATCGACGTAAATAGTGGGTACAGGAGTGATGCGGGATCAGATCAGGAAACAAATGCGTTGAGGGTTAACCTTGAAGCAGCTGAAGAGATAGGAAGGCAATTAGATTTGCGCGACATGGGTGGTATTATCGTAGTCGATTTTATTGATTTGATGCAATCTCAGAATAGAAAAGCTCTTTACGACAAGATGAGAGAGTCTATGGCTAATGATCGTGCTAAGCACAAAATATTGCCTCAGAGCAAATTTGGATTAATTCAGATAACTCGTCAAAGAGTACGTCCAGAAATGGATATAAAAGTATCGGATAAATGCCCTTCTTGCCAAGGAACAGGAGAAGTACAGTCTAATTTGTTAATGATGGATGACATTGAGACGAAAATTAAATATATTTTCGACGAATTAAAACATTCTTCTTTAACGATGCATGTTCATCCATTTTTAGAAGCCTACCTTACTAAAGGAATGATTTCTAAAGAGAAAAAATGGTCGTGGGCTTTCAGAAAGAGAATTAAAGTTAAAGGCATTAAGTTCTATGAAATGGTGGAATATCGTTTTTTCGCTAGTGATGGAAACGAGATTAAACTTTAAATTTTAGAATCTCAAATTAATTTTTAATAGTCGTTAGGATGGTCCCCCAAGATAATTTGGAATTGGCTGCTCTAAATAAGGCCCGAAAGTATTGTGCATATAAGGAACGCTGTCAGAGCGAAGTCCGAAATATGCTATACGAAAAAGGCGTACATCGAGATTATATAGAGGGCATCATATCAAGTTTAATTGTAGACGACTACCTAAATGAATTGAGGTTTGCTCAACTTTATGCTGGAGGAAAGTTCAGAATGAAAAGGTGGGGCAGGATAAAGATTAAGCAGAAGTTATTCGAGAAAAAAATCTCAGAACGTTGTGTTAGAGAAGGCATGAAAGAAATTAATGAGAATGACTATGCGGATACTTTAACAAGATTGGTTGAGGCACGATGGAAAAATCTTAAAAACATAGATGTGAAAGATAAGGCGTCAATGTTAAGGTATTTGCAATCGAAAGGATATGAGTCAGACCTTATCTACAAAGAAATGAAAAGGTATTCTAAATAGTATAAATTTTAGAAGAATCGATTAACTTTACAATATGATTACACAAGATAACTTCAAGGAGTTAGCGAGACGCAGGGACGCGTTAAGGAGGTATCTTTGACATCGACCAGAAACTGGCCGAGATAGAAGAAGAAGAGATCGTTACCCTAGATCCAGCCTTTTGGGACGATCCTGCGAAAGCAGAAATCAAGTTAAAACAAATCAATAGAAAAAAGGAGTGGACCAGCGCGTTCGATAAAGTCGATGCTGCGGTAGAGGACTTGGGCGTCTTGTTAGAATTTCATGCGGAAGGTGAAGCATCAAATGAAGACGTAGACAAGCAGTACGACTTTGGTTTTAATCTTATTGAAGAGTTAGAGTTCAAGAACATGTTAAGTGGTAAGGAGGACGTTCTTAGTGCTATTGTGCAGATAAACCCGGGTGCAGGTGGAACGGAAAGCCAGGATTGGGCTTCGATGTTGATGCGGATGTATATAATGTGGGGCGAAAAGCAAGGCTATAAACTCAAAGAACTTGACTACAATGATGGCGAAACTGCCGGAATTAAATCTGTTACATTAGAATTTGATGGCGATTTTGCCTTTGGAAAACTGAAGGGTGAGAATGGCGTACACCGATTGGTGAGAATTTCGCCGTTTGATGCTGCTAAAAAACGCCATACTTCTTTTGCTTCCGTGTATGTTTACCCCCTTGTAGACGACAATATTGAGATCGAAATTAATATGGGCGATGTTTCCTTTGATACATTTAGATCAGGCGGAGCAGGTGGTCAAAATGTAAACAAGGTGGAAACAGCAGTTAGGTTGAAGCACAAACCCACGGGAATTGTTATTGAAAACTCTGAAACGAGATCGCAATTGAAGAACAAGGAGAAAGCGATTAAACTCTTAAAATCTCAGCTTTATGAATTAGAAATGAGGAAAAAAGCAGACGAAAGGGAAGAAATTGAGAGTGATAAGAAGAAAATAGAATGGGGATCTCAGATTCGAAACTATGTTTTGCACCCATATAAAATGGTGAAAGACGTTAGAACTGCTCATGAGACTTCTAATGTAAACGCAATTCTTGATGGTGAAATAGATGGGTTTATTAAGGCGTATCTAATGGAGTTTGGTTCTAGATAACATAAATACTATAACATGGAAATATATCACAACAACAGATGTAGAAAGAGTAGAGAGACACTTCAACTTATAAATGATGCAAATGTAGAAGTGGAAATTATAGAATATCTTAAAACGCCTTTAACAGAAAAGGATTTAGAGATGATCTTGATGAAATTAGACATGAAACCTGAACAAATTGTGAGAAAAGGAGAGAAGGTGTTTAAAGAAAAACTAAAAGGATTGTCTTTTACCGACGAAGAATGGTTGAAAATACTAGTTGAAAATCCTGTATTAATAGAAAGACCAATAGTGGTAAAGGGAAACACAGCGGTGATTGGAAGACCGCCCGAAAACGTTAAGAAATTCTTATAGAATTAGTGAGGTATGTACTCTACGCCAGCGATTTTGGCTGCTAGCTCAGGCTTGTGACGATCAAGAATCATTAGTAGCGCCATATATGGAGCAAAAAGCATAAGGAATATCAATACCCAAAATGCAAGGCATAATACAAATAGAAACGCGACAAAACCTAAAACTTCCATATCAAAATGTTAAATTTATAACGGCGTAAAAATAATCATTATTTAGTAATTGACAAGCTAAATATATCCGAGTAAACACAGTAACGAACTAAGAATTAAAAAAGATTCAATAGGAAAGTTAAAAGTTGTTGTTGTTGGATGTGTAAGCCCTTTATTTATAGTGTTTAATGGACGGTTGTTGTTGGATTTGGCTTTAAAACAAGATCGTTGTTACTTACGTAAAGTACGTTTATAGAGAAAATCTAATGATTTTTAACAAAGAATATTAAAAAACGATAATGACAGAATTTAAATACGAAGAACCTTTTCAAATTACTAAGGACGACACCGAATACAGAAACTTGGGTTCTGAGCACATTAATGTAACCGAAGTTGGAGATCGTAAGATTGTTACTGTTAGTGCCAAAGGACTTCAAATACTTGCCAAGAAAGCCATGTCGGATGTATCGTTTTATTTAAGATCTGCTCATTTAGAATTACTTTCAAAAATTATTGAAGACGATGAAGCTACGGACAACGATAAGTATGTTGCCCACACGTTACTGGTAAATGCTACTGTTGCGGCAAAAGGTGAACTTCCAAGTTGTCAGGATACGGGAACCGCAATAGTACTTGCAAAAAAAGGAGAGGACATTTACACCGGTGTTAATGATGCGGAGCATCTGTCTAAGGGGATCTTTGATACCTATCAGGAAAAAAACTTAAGATATTCTCAACTTGCACCGTTGAGTATGTTTGAAGAAAAAAATACGGGCTCTAACTTACCTGCACAAATAGATATATATGCTAAAAAGGGTAGTTCTTATGAATTCCTATTTATGGCCAAAGGTGGTGGATCGGCTAACAAAACATTTTTGTATCAAAAAACAAAATCCCTACTAAACGAGAACAGTTTAATCGCGTTTTTGAAAGGTGCAATAAGAGATTTAGGTACTGCTGCTTGTCCTCCATATCATTTATCCATAGTAATTGGTGGTACTTCGGCCGAAGCGAATCTCGCAACGGTTAAAAAGGCGTCGGCTGGTTATTTCGACAATTTACCTACTACTGGTAGTGAGGGAGGAAGAGCGTTTAGGGATTTAGAGTGGGAAGAAAAAGTATTAGAAATTTGTAGACAAAGCGACATTGGTGCTCAGTTTGGTGGTAAGTATTTCGCACACGACGTTAAAGTAGTGAGACTCCCAAGGCATGGGGCGTCTAATCCTGTCGGAATTGGTGTTAGTTGCAGTGCGGATAGAAATATAAAGGCAAAAATTACCGCTGAAGGAATCTTCTTAGAACAATTAGAAGTGAATCCCGAAAAGTATTTACCAGCAGTTCCTCCTCAAATGGAGGATGCTGTGAGTATTGACCTGAATAGGCCGATGGAAGAGGTTTTAGCTGAATTAAGTAAATACCCAATCAAAACACGATTAAGTTTAACGGGCACTCTGATTGTGGCAAGAGATATTGCTCATGCAAAAATTCAGGAGATGCTGGATAATGGTGAAGAAATGCCGGATTATTTTAAAAATCATCCTGTTTATTATGCTGGTCCTGCAAAAACGCCTCAAGGTATGGCTTCCGGAAGTTTCGGCCCTACAACAGCAGGTAGAATGGATCCTTATGTTGCTCCTTTTCAAAAAGCCAGAGGCTCAATGATTATGTTGGCAAAAGGAAACCGATCGGCACAAGTTAAGGAAAGCTGTAAAGAAAACGGTGGGTTCTATTTGGGTTCTATTGGTGGACCAGCTGCAATTTTAGCTCAAAATAACATTAAGGCTGTAGAGGTGATTGACTTTCCCGAATTAGGAATGGAAGCAGTTCGTAAAATTGAAGTAGAGGATTTTCCTGCTTTTATTATTTCAGACGATAAAGGGAACGACTTTTTTGAGAACCTATAAGCAACTTTCTTTTCAAAAATGATTCTCGATACCCGCCCTAATGGTCGGGCAGGCAATTCAGTAAGTACGGAATCACTCGAAGTGACATGATTGTAGTGAATCTGTAGCTTTGACTACAAGAAATTATTATCAAGCTTAGACTTGATATCTTTTAAGTCCTCCTTGATTTTTTGTTCGTCTTCCTTCTTGCAAATCAACAATACATTGTTTGATTCAGAAACGATGTAATCATTCAATCCCTGAACAAGTACAAGCTTGTCGTTAGGAACGTGAACCATGCAGTCGCTAGAGTCGTAAAGGAAAACTTTTTCGCCAACCTTTGCATTGCCATTCTCATCTTTATCCAAATGAGAATAAAGAGATCCCCAAGTACCTAAATCCGACCATCCGAAATCTGCACAAAGAATGTATACATTCTTGGCATTCTCCATTAAACCGTAATCGATAGAAATATTTGGACATTTCTCGTATGCTTCGGCGATAAAAGCTTCTTCTGCATCGGTATTGTATGCGTCTGCACCTGCCTTTAAAAGATCATTGACATCCGAAAGGTGCTCTACTAATCCGTTAATTACACTTTTTACATTCCAGATAAAAATGCCCGAATTCCAATAGTAATCACCGCTTGCTAAAAACTCTTTGGCCACTTCCGATTCAGGTTTCTCTGTAAAAACTTTAACCTTTTTAAGATCCTCGTTTTCTAATGTTTCAGAAGCATCAAACTGAATGTAACCATACCCTGTATCAGGTCTATGGGGTTTAATTCCCATTGTAATCAAACATTCTGTTTTACTTGCTTGATCTAGAGCAGTGTTTACGCAATCTACAAATACATCCTCTTTTAAAATAAGATGATCGGAAGGTGCAACTACTATGTTTGCATCAGGATTTAATTGATAAATCTTGTGCGAAGCATAGGCAATACATGGAGCCGTATTTCTTCTATGCGGCTCACATATAATGCAATCTGGATTAATGCCAGGAATTTGTTCAATTATCTTTTCACGGTAACTTTTATTGGTAATAATGTAGATGTTTTCTGAAGGGCACACTCTTTCAAACCTTTCATAGGTTTGTTGAATGAGCGTTTTGCCTATCCCTAAAATATCGAGGAATTGTTTCGGCATGTCTTCTCGGCTCATGGGCCAAAATCGACTACCAATACCACCCGCCATTATTACACAATAATTATTTTCCATGTCTCTGGTTTGATTGTTTTAAGCGCTTAAGATAATTCGTCTAAAGCAACTTTTAATTTTGCCAAACATTGATCGATCATTTTCATTGAAGTAGTCCCTACAGATAATCTAAACCAAGAAGAATCATCGGATGCTCCAAAGCCATAAAATGGCACTAAAGCCATACCTGCCTTGCTAAGAATGAATTCGTTTACTTCTTTAGGATTAGTAAGCTTGCTGCTTCCTTGTGGTGTTAAGCCAACTAAGTCTAACTGTATTGTAAGGTACATTGCTGCTTGTGGAGAAATTGCATCAACTTTAAATCCTTCTTGTCTTAAAGCTTTAAATCCGTTGTAGAAAGCATTTAATCTATCAGAAATTTTCTTCTTCATTTCAGTTAGATACTCATCAACTTCGTCTTCTCTATCTAAATATTTAGCACAAGCACTTTGCTCTGGCTTAGGTGCCCAGGCTCCCATGTGAGTAATTACCACACCTAATTTGCTAATGATTTTTTCTGGTCCTGTAGCCCAACCAATTCTTACACCAGTTGCAGCAAATGCTTTAGAAATCCCATCAATGTTAATCGTGTAATCTTTTATTTCTGGTCTAAGCAGCACTGGGTTAACGTGCTCTACATCGCCATGAGTAAGAATCCAATAAATTTGATCGTATAATACGTAAACTGGCTTTTCATTTGGTCCCCTTCTGTTGTTTTCTTCTAAAACCAAATCACATATATCTTCAAGTTGTTCTTTTGTAAAGCATGTTCCGCTAGGATTTTGAGGAGAACACAATGCTAATAAATTGGCCGATTGAATGTGAGGTCTTAAATCATCAGCAGTAATCATAAAGTTATTTTCTGCTGTAGTCTCTATCATTTGCTGTTTGCAATGAGCTAAATGCGAATAATAGTGGTTATTCCAAGAAGGTACTGGGAATAAAACAGTGTCGCCCGGATCTAATAAAGTTTGGTAAACTCCGTAAATTAATGGTCTTGCTCCACCAGTAACGGTAACTTCAGAAGTACTGTACTCCATGTTGCCTTTTCTCTTTACATAACGAGAAATAGCTTGTTTTAATTCAGGTAAACCTCCTGTTGGTGGGTAATTGGTAAGGCCTGCATTGTATGCGCTAATAATCTCTTCGGTTAAAGCAGTTGGTATTGGAAAGATTTTAGGATTAAAATCACCGACAGTTAAATTAAATACATTTTCGCCAGCTGCAATTTTTTCGTTAACTGCTTTTGATAGTACTAATATTGGTGAACTCTCCAAGTTATCAGCCATTTTTGATAGCTTCAATTCTTTCTTCGTCATTTCTGCTGTTGTCATGTATAAAAAATTAGATGTGTATTTTAGGGTGGCAAAGATAATAAAAAAGATAGTTTATTCGAGCCAAGAATTAGAACTTACTTTATACAAGATTAACCGCATGGGCGGGGTTAAATAAGTAAATCCTATTGGAAGATATCTCCCTGCATTTTAACCTTTTTCTGAGTTTTTTTATTACTAAAAACTCCCTTCCATTATCAATCGCGAAAGTCATACCATTACTTAAGTCGGCAATAAATACTTTAGACGAAGATTCATCATAGTTGAAAAACACCCTTTGAAGTTCAATGTCTAAGCTGCAACTCGATCTTAATTTGAGTAAATGCTTGTCGAGCGCCTCTTTAATATCATCGGGGAAACAATCTTTAACAACATCATTATTCAATATTGTTTTAAACTCTTGTTTCCATTCTTCTCCATGCGATTTAACTTTGCTCTCATGTTTATTCCAATTTAAAAGATGTGCAAACTCGTGAAGTAAGGTGATGAGAAATTGATATTGATTTAAATCGTTGTTTACCGTAATGCGATGTCCTGTTCCGTTATATGGAGCGCGATAATCTCCTAATTTGGTTTTTCGTTTATTTTTTAGGCGAAGATCAACACCAGTATGGTTTATTAATTGAGTTACAAATGGTACTACAGAGGCAGGTATATAAGGAGATATGTCTTCTGCAGAAACAATTTGCTTACTCATTAATACTGTTATTTTGTTAAAATCGTGCTTGTTTTAAAATGAGGGCATTCATCACATTTGTTCTTTTTACCGAAAATTCCACAGCCAGAAAGCATAATCGTAATGCACGCTAGAACAACTAAAGAAGTGATTAATATACGTTTATTCATATTGGTTAATGTTTGGTGATGCCACAAAATTAAATATAAGTGACGACTTAAGTACGGAACAATGTTTATAAATCGTTAACATGAGTAAAACTTAGCACGTTAAAATATCACTACTTTTATAGGCTAAGATCATTTAATAAGTATGTTTTTTTATCACGTAGGCAGGTACTTTATGCTAATTGGGAGGTCAATTGGCCGCCCCGAGAGTTTTAAAGTGTTTAGAACGGCCTTGGTTAACGAGTTATATTCCATAGGAATTAATTCGCTTCCAATTGTAGCCATCATTTCTCTGTTTATAGGTATGGTTATTACAATTCAAACGGCTACAGCCATCGATAGCCCGTTTGTACCCGACATGCTTATTGGTTTTACTTCTAGAGAATCGATGATTAAAGAGTTTTCAACTACTATTATTTGCCTAATACTTACCGGTAAAGTTGGTTCGAGCATTGCTTCGGAAATAGGTACTATGCGAGTTACAGAGCAAATAGATGCCCTAGAGATGATGGGCATTAACTCGGCAAATTATTTAATTATGCCGAAGTTAATTGCATCGGTAATGATCATTCCTTTTTTAGTGGTAATAAGTATGGCAATTGGAATTTTATCTGGCTGGGTAATTGGAGACGTAACAGGGCTGTGTGGATCGGAAGATTTTATTGCAGGTGTAAAGCTCGATTTTAATCCAACACTCCATATGGGCTACGCGTTTTTAAAAGCTATCTTTTTTGCTATTGCCTTTTCATCTATCCCTGCTTACTTCGGTTACTATGTTAAAGGTGGCGCTATTGAAGTTGGCCAGGCGGGAACTAGGTCGGTTGTTTGGACCAGTATTGCTATTTTGGCTTTGAATTATATATTAACTCAACTGATTTTGATGTGATTGAGATAAAGAACATATATAAATCATTTGGCGAGTTGGACGTGATAAAGGACATCTCTATAAAGTTTGAGCAGGGCAAGGTAAACATGATTATTGGCGAAAGTGGTCATGGGAAAACTGTTTTGATGAAAAGCATTGTTGGTTTACACGAAATTGATAAAGGTGAAATTTTTTACGACAAAGATTTGTTCTCTGTCATGGATACAGATAATCGTAAAGAAATCCGAAAAAAAATTGGAATGTTATTTCAGGGATCAGCGTTGTTTGATTCTCTAAGTGTTATTGATAATGTAAAGTTTCCGTTGAATATGCTAACGGAAATGAGCGAGGAGGAAAAAGAGGAAAGAGCCAACTTTTGTTTAAAAAGAGTAAACCTTATAAATCGAAATGATTTATTTCCTTCCGAAATAAGTGGTGGGATGATGAAGCGAGTGGGGATTGCCAGAGCAATTGCGCTTAATCCTCGTTATTTGTTTTGCGATGAGCCAAATTCTGGATTAGACCCTAAAACATCTATTGTAATTGATAACCTTATAAAAGAAATTACGCAAGAATTTGATATCACAACTATTGTTATTAGTCATGATATGAATTCTGTTATTGAGATTGGCGACAACATTAATTTTATTTTTAAAGGCGAAAACCACTGGAGTGGGGGACAGGAAGATATTTTGAAAACAGATGATAAGGAAGTAGAAAGCTTTGTTTATGCTTCTAAATTTTTACAGCAAAAGAGGGATTAATGGCTGATTGTACAACTATTCTTAATCTGAAAAGTATTAGAAGTACCAAAAGCATTTCTTTATTTAAGTACAGAATAAGTTATTTGTTTTGTTGAATTGTAACTAGATACTATCTTTAGTACCGAATTGAATCCATATAAATGAAAAGGTTTATAATTTCCATTGCATTAATTTGCTTGTTTGGTATCGCAAATACTCAAGCTGGTAATCCTTTATTACTAAAAACAACTTCGCCTGAGCCTAGAGCATTAGTGTTTAAACCGATCGAACTAAATTTCAATACACTTTCAACTCAACCAATTCTGTTTAAACGATCCATTGGTACACGACAATTAGGCAAATGGATGAAAATCGGTGGAGTTGTAATAGCAGGTGCTGGAGTTACTTTATTTCAACTTTACGATTCCGACGGTAAAGTTAATTCGTATATAGGCATGCCATTAGCTTTTGCTGGTATATGTATAACCATTGGTGGATCGATGCTTTACGCCAACGGGTTTTAATTATAATCTTCTATAGCAGGGCAAGAGCAAATCAGGTTTCTATCGCCAGTTGCGTTGTCTACCCGTCCCACAAAAGGCCAAAACTTATTATCTCGTACCAATTTTGTGGGATAAACAGCTTTCTCTCTAGTGTAAACGTGTTCCCAGTTTTCCACAGCAATGCTTTCTGCTGTATGTGGCGAATTTTTCAGAACGTTGTCCACCATGTCAGCTTTACCATCTTCAATCTCTTTAATTTCTTCTCTAATACAAATCATAACATCGCAAAAACGATCAATTTCTATTTTCGATTCACTTTCGGTTGGTTCTATCATTAAAGTACCAACTACAGGGAAAGAAACAGTTGGCGCATGATACCCATAATCGATAAGCCGTTTGGCAATGTCTTCAACTTCGATGCCTGCACTAGATTTAAAAGCCCTACAATCAATAATTAATTCGTGTGCTACTCTGTCATTTTCACCTGTATATAAAACAGGGAAATACTTTTCTAAACGCTTTTTCATGTAATTCGCATTGAGAATAGCGTATCGTGTAACGTCTAAAATACCTTCTTTGCCCAACATTCTTAAATATCCGTAAGAAATAAGGAGTATAAGCGCACTTCCTCTTTGAGCGGACGAAATGGGCGAAACGCCTTGTCTGCCACCAGTATTAATAATGCTGTGCGATGGTAAAAATGGTTCGAGATGGGCAGCAACACAAATTGGTCCAACTCCAGGGCCACCGCCGCCATGCGGAATAGCAAATGTTTTATGAAGATTCAAATGACATACATCGGCACCAATAGCCCCGGGACTTGTAAGCCCAATTTGAGCATTCATGTTCGCACCATCCATATAAACCTGTCCGCCATTATCATGAATAATAGAGGTAATTTCAATAATACTGGCCTCAAAAACCCCGTGAGTAGAAGGGTAGGTTACCATCAGTCCAGAAAGTATTTCGGCATGTTCGTTTGCTTTTTCTCTCAAATCTTTAACATCAATGTTGCCGAAGTCATCACATTTAATAATTACCACTTTCATACCTGCTAATACAGCACTAGCAGGGTTTGTTCCGTGTGCCGACGAGGGGATAAGCATTACATTTCGTTGTCCTTCGCCTCTACTTTTATGATATTCTCTAATCACCATTAAACCCGCATATTCACCTTGGGCACCAGAATTAGGTTGAAAAGAGACACCTGCAAATCCGGTGATTTCGCATAGCAAATTTCTTAAACTCTGAATTATTTCCATGTATCCTACCGCTTGATCCTCAGGTTTAAAAGGGTGAAGCGACGCAAACTCTGGCCAGCTAACAGGAATTAGTTCCGATGCTGAATTTAATTTCATGGTGCAAGAGCCTAAAGGAATCATAGAATGCGTTAAGCTAACATCTCTATGCTCCAATTTTTTCATGTAGCGCATTAAATCCGTCTCCGAATGATATGAATTGAAAACAGGATGCGTCATATAGTCGCTTTTCCTTTGCAGTTTTGCCTGAATTGAATCAGATTCATTCGAACCCATGATTTCGCAGTTTTTGTGCGAACGATTATTTGCTTTGGCAAACACTTCTATAATAATATGTAAAACTTCAAGCGTTGAAGTTTCATCTAGGCTTATTCCAATATGATTATCGAAATAATACCTGAAATTCATGTTTTTCTTAAGCGCAATCTCTTTAATATGAGACTTTGTGATGTGAACTGGCAGTAGAATCTTAACAGTATCAAAATAGTTATCAAAAGCAGAATCGTAGCCCATTCGTTTTAATTGATTGACTAAAAAATGAACCGAATTATTAATGTTTTGCGCAATCGATTTAAGTCCTTTAGGCCCATGATAAACCGCGTACATACTTGCCATAACCGCCAAGAGTACCTGCGAAGTGCATATGTTTGAAGTGGCTTTTTCTCTTTTAATGTGCTGTTCTCTGGTTTGAAGAGCCATTCTTAAAGCAGGGTTGCCGTTCGAATCTATCGATAATCCAATAATTCTTCCGGGAATATATCTTTGAAAGTCTTTTTTTGTAGCAAAATATGCAGCATGGGGACCTCCAAACCCTAAAGGCACACCAAATCTTTGAGTAGAACCAATAACTACATCAGCACCCCATTCGCCTGGAGGTTTGAGAAGCGTTAAACTCAAAATATCTGCTGCTACTCCAACCAATGTGTCGTTGGTGTGTGCGCTGGCTACAAAGTCGGAATAGTCGTGTAATTCGCCATCTGCTGTGGGACATTGAATAAATGCGCCATAAATATTATTGGTGAACTTAAAATCTTTGTAGTCGCCTATAATCAGTTGAATATCTAAAGGTTCCGCTCTTGTTTTTAATAAATCGATTGTTTGAGGGAAGCATTCGTTTGAAACAAAGAAAGTGGTTGCTTCCTTTTTAGATTTATTTCTTTGCTGAATTCGATACATCATAAGCATGGCTTCTGCTGCTGCTGTGCCCTCATCGAGTAAAGATGCATTGGCAATTTCCATCCCTGTTAAATCGCAAATCATGGTTTGGAAGTTAAGAAGCGCTTCCAGTCTGCCTTGGGCAATTTCCGATTGATATGGCGTGTAAGCTGTATACCAACCCGGGTTTTCCATTACATTTCGCAGAATAACACTTGGTACAATGCATTCGTAATATCCCAGACCAATAAAGGAATTAAAGATTTTATTTTTAGCAGCAATAGTTCGTACTTCTTGCAGGTATTCGAATTCAGATACCGCAACAGGCAGCTGTAATTCGTTCTTTAATCTAATTTCTTTGGGAACAGTTTCATCTATTAATTGGTCGATTGAGTCAACCCCAACTACTGTTAATATTTGGCTAACTTCTTCTAAGCTAGGTCCAATGTGGCGTGATGTAAAATTATTTCGAGACATTCTAGAATTTTATTTGATTTTCGTAGTAGAATCTACCACTCGAGGTAGATTTTAATTCCATTAAATTACTAATTGTTGTTATCTTTGAGTTAAATGTTTAAGGTTATCAAATATTCAAAGTTTATATTAATAGCAGTTGCGCTATTCACTTCCATTAATTCGATGGGACAGAATAAGTTATTGTTTATGAATGGTTACGAAATCAACCTCAGATCGTTTGAGGAAGATTTAACTACCAAAAGCATAAGGTATACGTTTACCAAAGATAGATTGTTTAAAGCAGAGCCTAAAATAATCGAAGATGAGATTGATATGTCACGTTTGTTTTCGTTGACGTTAAAAGATGGTTCCGAAAAATTGTATTACAAGCAGGACTCTGCGATAGGTAATGTTTTTGCACTCGAAAGAGCGAGGCTATTTGTTTATGGAGCAAGAGATGCACAAAATAATTACAAAGCCGGTAGTGCATTTGTTAGTGGGGTTTTATTTGGTTTTACGGGTGGATTAATGAGTCAAGCTCTTTTAACACCTATGGTAGGGCTTACAGGTGTTGCAATTCCTGTTAGTAGAGATGTTAGAATTAGTGAAGCTGACGTAAGTGCAGAAAGTTTAGGTTTAGATAGATGCGTAATAATAAATGCCGACTACCGCGATGGATTCCAAAAAGTAGCTAGAGGTAAAAGATTAGGGAAGTCTATTTTTGGTGCTGGTGTGGGAATAATTGGAGGTTTAATTGCACATGCGATTCTAACGAACAACGATATCTTTTTCACCTTCGAAGCCAGACTCGGGAAGATCTAATTCAAGTATCTTCTTGAAACTACTCAAGCAATTAGTTAACTATTTTATTTTTAGCAATATTTTTGTTGCCATTCCTGTATCGTTAATCGCGTTACAAACTATTCTATTGCTCAATACAAGCAACTATAGCTTTGTTTGGTTCTTGTATTTCTCAACACTATTTGTTTATTGTACCCATAGGCTTTATCCTTTGTTGTTTATGCAAAAAGATAATTCGGAATTAGAACGACATGTTTGGGTAAAGGAGCACAAGTTTTTCTCTATTTCGGTTTGGACAGTGGCTTTAATTGGCTCGTTTGCGTTTCATTTAAAGCTTAATTACTTCCAGATAGCCTTACTTATTCCGTGTGGCTTGGTTTCTCTTTTTTACACTCTGCCAGTTTACAAAAAAGGCAATCGGTTTGTTGGAATTCGGAGTGCTCCAATGGCAAAAATATTTCTGATTACCATTGTGGTAAGTTTTGTTACCATCTTTCTGCCTGTGGCTAACGATCCTTCGGTATTATTAGACCTCAATACCCAGTTTCATTTCTTAACTAGATGCCTATTCATTTTTGCCATCACCATTCCGTTCGATATTCGAGATATGGACTACGACAAAGAGGATGAGTTGATTACTATTCCACGGAAATACGGAATACAAGGGGCGAAAAATATATCGTTTGCCATGCTAGCTTTAATGTCGATTGTTGCTGGCTTACACTACTGGTTGCATATCGGACTTACTTATTATGGCTTTCTTG
>SPKZ01012456.1_pt1 | contig 32158 bp, 27 predicted proteins | sample 2456571 | NCBI WGS metagenome assembly SPKZ01 (sample SAMN11192286, study PRJNA482655) | marine metagenome | biome: ENVO:00000447; feature: ENVO:00000244|ENVO:00000211|ENVO:00000569|ENVO:00002023; material: ENVO:00002151; isolation source: ocean water from marine abyssalpelagic zone ...
AAGCTTCTATTTAAAGAAACCCGTAGCTAACGCTACGGGTTTTTTGCTTTCTGCTTTTTAAAAATAATAACCTGATCCCATTCACCTTTTATGGCGTATGGCTTTAGAAGTAAAATGCAGTAACGCCGATGGTTGTGTGCTTATATTGCAGTAAAGCCCATGTGAGAGCGCAGTAGGACATTGCTAAACCTCTATTTAAAGAAACCCGTAGCTAACGCTACGGGTTTTTTGCTTTCTGCTTTTTAAAAATAATAACCTGATCCCATTCACCTTTTATGCCGCATTGCTTCAGAAGTGAAATGCAGTAGCGCCGATGGTAGCGTGCTTATATTGCAGTAAAGCCTATGCGAGAGCGCAGTAGGACATTGTTAAACTTCACTCACTAATTAAAAATGCAATGATAGTCTATTAATTGTCAGATAGGCTTATTGGCCCATAGCCATTTAGCCACCGATAAATTTTACTTTATATCCATATTTTTCAAGTGTTTGTTTAATTATTTCGCGTTTATCTCCCTGAATTTCAATTACTTCACCGATAACTGTTCCACCAGTACCACAAATTTTCTTTAGCTTTTTAGCTAAGTCTTTTAATGATTTACTATCAAGCCCCAAACCAGTGATAGTAACAACCCCTTTACCTTTTCGGCCTTTAGTTTCTCGGCGTACTTTAGCAAAGCCGTCACTGGGGGTTATATAATTGTCTATCTTTGATTGTTTAATGCGACCGGTATCAGTGGAGTATACTAAGGAGTTGTCATCAATTTTAGTTGCTGTAGTGATGTTATTTGCATCTTTTCCAAAAGCTTGGGCTAAGTCACTGAGGCTGGATAATTTTTCTTTCATTTACTGTTACCTAGATTTTTGAGTGGCATATGCTTATATTTACTAAAATTTAAATAAAATAAAACCACTACGAGAGTGGTTTTATTATAGCAATATAATGTTTAGCTTAAAACTTATCAAAGGCGTTTTAGGACTATGTTACAGCTTACTCTCTAATTCAGGTAAAGCATCAAATAAATCAGCAACAATTCCGTAATCAGCTACTTGGAAGATTGGAGCTTCAGGGTCTTTATTGATGGCAACAATAACTTTAGAATCTTTCATACCGGCAAGATGCTGTATAGCACCACTGATACCAACGGCAATGTATAAGTCAGGAGCAACAATTTTACCTGTTTGACCCACTTGCATATCATTAGGAACAAAGCCTGCATCAACCGCTGCACGAGATGCACCAATAGCTGCGCCAAGTTTATCTGCAATACCATCAAGTAATTTGAAGTTATCACCATTTTGCATACCACGACCACCAGAAATGATAACGCTAGCAGCGCCTAGTTCAGGGCGCTCTGATACGGTTAATTCATCACTAACATGACTTGAGTTACCGGCATCAGTTACCGTGTCTAAAGCCACTACTTCAGCACTACCATCGGTCACTACGGCATCAAAGCCGGTAGTACGCACGGTAATAACTTTTTTACTATCCAAAGACTGTACAGTAGCAATTGCGTTACCTGCGTAGATAGGACGAATAAAGGTGTCGCTACTTTCAACACCAATAATGTCAGAAATTTGGGTGACATCTAACAAGGCGGCAACGCGAGGCATAAAGTTTTTACCTGTTGTTAGTGCTGTGGCTAGAATGTGTTCATAATCGCCAGCAAGTTCAGTGACAAGTAAGCTAACATTTTCAGCTAATTGATGTTCATAGACCGCATTGTCTGCAACTAATACTTTACTTACGCCATTAATTTTTGCTGCGGCTTCGGCAACGCTTTGACAGTTACTACCGGCAACTAAAATGTGAATATCGCCACCAATAGCCTGAGCCGCAGCAACAGTTTTTAAGGTATCAGCTTTTAAACTGTTATTGTCGTGTTCTGCAAATACTAAAATACTCATGAGATCACCTTCGCTTCATTTTTTAACTTTTCGACTAATTCATCAATGCTTTCAACAATGATACCTGCTTTACGCTCTGCAGGTGGAGTCACTTTTAATGTTTTTGTTCTAGGGGTTAAATCAATACCGAAGTCTTCAGCATTCTTAACATCTAATGGCTTGCGTTTAGCTTTCATAATGTTAGGTAATGAAGCGTAACGAGGTTCATTCAAGCGTAAGTCAGTAGTAACAATTGCAGGAAGGCTAAGTGCTACTGTTTGTAACCCACCATCAACTTCACGAGTGACATTAACTTTATCACCGTCAACTTTTACGATTGAAGCAAAAGTACCTTGCGGCATGTTAGTTAATGCAGCAAGCATTTGGCCGGTTTGGTTGTTATCGCTATCAATGGCTTGTTTACCTAAAATAACTAATTTTGGCTGTTCTTCTTCTACTACTTTTTGTAAAAGCTTAGCGATATTAATTGAATCAAGCTCTAGATCAGTTTGAATTTGAATAGCACGATCTGCGCCTAATGCTAATGCGGTACGAAGTTGTTCTTGGCAAGCTTTAGTGCCAATTGATACGGCAATAACTTCGGTTGCAATACCGGCTTCTTTAAGACGAATAGCTTCTTCAACAGCTATTTCACAGAACGGGTTGATTGCCATTTTAACGTTAGCAAGATCAACATTTGAGTTATCTGATTTAACGCGAACTTTGACATTAAAGTCAATTACACGTTTGATGGGTACTAATACTTTCATCGTCGCCTCTGGTTATGTTTGTTTAGTAATAAAGAAACTAAATAGTTATTAAAACTAAAGAGTAAAAAATATAAAAATTGAGCTAATACTCAAAAGACTACCTTTAGTTTACGTGAACGTCAACGTAATCTTGGTGAAAACATTTAAACTAATATATAATACCCATGTTTGAAATAAGATAAAGGTGATTTTGTTTTAAATTGTTTTATTAAGCAGAGTATTAACAGACTATATAGCGATAAGAATAATGTTATTTTTAAAGCGATTGACGTCTTGCTTGGTATCCTTTAATGGGATACTATCAAACACCCGTTTGAATATCAAACAACTGTTTGAAATTTTAATAAATAAATAAATAATATATATTGGGAGATACCATGGAACGCGAATCGATGGAATTTGACGTAGTAATTGTTGGTGCAGGCCCTGCAGGGCTATCAACTGCTTGTCGTTTAATGCAACTGGCACAAGAAAAGCAACAAGAGCTTATGGTGTGTGTTGTTGAAAAAGGCTCAGAGGTCGGTGCGCATATTCTTTCGGGTGCTGTGTTTGAACCAAGGTCACTGAATGAGTTGTTTCCTGACTGGCAAGAGAAGGGAGCTCCTGTAACCACCAAGGTAACTGGAGATGATATTTATTTACTAAATAGCGACACTAATGGTATTAAATTACCCAGTTTTTCGGTACCGAAAACGATGCATAATGACGGTAATTATATTGTCAGTATGGGTAATGTTTGCCGTTGGCTTGCTGAGCAAGCGGAAGGCTTGGGCGTTGAAATATTTCCAGGTTTTCCTGCGCACGATGTTATTTATAATGACGACGGTAGCGTCGGCGGTATTATTACCGGTGATATGGGCTTAGATGTTAATGGTAATGAGAAAGACTCTTTTATGCCTGGTATGGAGCTACGGGCAAAATATACAGTTTTTGCTGAGGGCTGTCGCGGTCATTTAGGTAAAGAAGTCATATCGAAATTTAATTTAGATGCGGATGTCTCTCCCCAGCATTATGGTTTAGGTTTTAAAGAAATTTGGGATATAGAACCCGCCAAGCACCAAGAAGGTTTGGTTGTTCATACCGCTGGTTGGCCTTTAGATAAAGATACTACTGGTGGTGGTTATTTATATCATGCTGAAAATAACCAAGTGTTTGTGGGATTGATTGTCGACTTGAATTATAGCAATCCACACTTGAGTCCGTTTGATGAATTTCAGCGTTATAAGCATCACCCCAAAATTAGCCAATACCTTGAGGGTGGTAAACGTGTTTCTTATGGTGCCCGTGCTATGGCAAAAGGGGGTTTCAATTCATTACCTAAAATGACTATGCCAGGTGCATTATTAATAGGTTGTGATGCGGGTACGATTAATTTTGCCAAAATTAAAGGTAATCATACCGCGATGAAATCTGGTATGTTAGCAGCTGAAGCTATTGTTGAAGCGCTTATTACTAATGACGGCATCAGTGAGCAAGGTAAACAAGATCTAACCTCTTATACCGATAAATTCAAAGATTCATGGTTATACGATGAATTGTATAACACCCGTAACTTTGGTCCTGCTATGCATAAATTTGGTACCATATTAGGGGGGGCATATAACACGGTCGATCAAAACTTCTTCGGTGGTAAATTACCATTTAATTTTAAAGATGATAGTTTAGATTATGATCAACTTAAGCTTGCTTCACAAGCGCCAGTTATTAACTATGCTAAACCAGATAATAAATTAAGTTTTGATAAGCTATCTTCAGTTTTTCTTTCTAATACTAATCATGAAGAAGAGCAACCCTGTCACTTAAAACTCACTGATAGCAGTATTCCACTAAGTGTAAACTTTGTGAAGTATCTTGAGCCGGCACAACGCTATTGTCCTGCAGGTGTTTATGAAGTTGAACAAACAAAGGAAGGTGATAAGTTTGTTATTAATGCTCAAAATTGTATCCACTGTAAAACTTGTGATATTAAAGATCCAAGTCAAAATATTACTTGGGTAACACCAGAGGGAACAGGTGGTCCAAACTACCCTAATATGTAAATAGTAGTTTCGAGTAGCGAGTTAGGAAGTTACCAATAAAACAGTAATAAACTGCATACGTAACTTGCGTGTAGTTTTTCGCTACTCGCTACTTTACGAAAGCCTTATATATAAAGGGATAGAAAGAAAATTAACATTTAAGTCAAAATCCTTTGTATGCTGGCATCGACTACAGCGATTAATATTGACCCAATAGTGTATATGGCTTGGATCTATGATAACGCCATAATTGAAATTAATTAGGCGTTGTTAGGCTTGAGTATTAAAACTTGGTAAGCTAAATAATGTCGAGAATAATAAAGTAAAAATTTTGGTCATAGATATATTTAGGTATTTACTATGGCATCGATGTGAATTTTTCTTTCTTTGTAAATCATTTTACTAGGTCCATATTCACGGCGTGACCTATCATTAAAGCTATCAACAATTAGTTGAACGCCATGGTGTAGCTTTTCAGTCGCCTCTATATATACGCTTTCCATATAATCTTGAATAGTTTTCTCTAAAGCTTCTTTTTCTAATAGAATTTCACCCATGCGCTTGGCGTGAAATTGATAAGTAGAAATAACTTTTGCTAACATTTCTGGTTTTACTTTATCTTTGGGTAATTTTTTTAATTTGTTTATTGCGGCTTTTAGTTCGTTAGTTTTGGTTGAGTCGAATTTTAAACGTGATTCAATCGCTTGCATTTTCTCTTTGAATCTTATAACTTTATACTCAAAATTAATAACGGTATTACTACCTGCTGTTGCACCAACTACTCCGGCGGTAACATAAGAGCCAGCTTTGATATAACCACCAATTAACTTACCATTAGACTTTTCTTTGGTACCAACTTTCAGTCCACCTTGAATGTTCAATAAGCTATGCAGTAACTGGTTTTCTATACGAACATCTTTTGAACAGTTGATTTCGGCATATTGGCAATATTTTGCATAAATATTGCCCTTGGCATTGACGCTAACACTCATTTTTACATCGGTGACTTTGTTTTTTTCAATGTCATGTTTACGACCAATTATGCCACCATTTATGGTGATATCACCACCAGCTTCAATTATAGCCGATTCAACAAAGCCGCCAACAGTGACATCGCCACTAGCAATTACCTTCATACCTTCGTTTAAGTCACCGTCAATAATTACACTACCCGTAAAGTTAATATTGCCAGTCGCCACAGTAACATTTTTTATTTTGTATACTTCATCTACTTCCATACCATTAGAAATTATTTTTGGTAAACCCACTTTTTTTGATACTAGTACATTTTGATCTTTAGGACTGATGGCGGTGCCTTCACCTGAAATTAAGGGGATGTCATTACCAGGCTCAGCAGGCAGCAAGGTCGCGGTAACGGTATAACCTTTTTTTCCTGTGGTTAAAGGGATTTTTTTCGCTAAGGGTTCACCTATTTTTACACAGATAATATCGCCTAAATCACGCATGTCGACGCTACCATCTTCTTTTCTTTTTGGGCGTAAAATGCGAGATTGGGCACATTCAACAAGTGGCTTTATTTCAGCATCTTTGCCCTTGATTGCTAACTTTCCTGTGGCGATTTGTAAATACACTTGCGTGTTTGGGGGGGCTTTAGCCGCTAAGCGGGCTAACTTGATTAATTCTTCTTTACTAAAGCCTTTTTTAACGCCAATCTCTTGAGCCGCCGTCAATATTGCTTTAGCGGATAAGTTCTTACCGCCTTGTGCCGGCATTATTTCGGCCGTAGCTCCCATCTCATCTTGGTCAATGGTGACGGTAATAGTGGCATCAATTCGTTCTAGAACTTGATACTGTATTTCTCTGCCTGTTTCTTTGTTTGGCAAAGGTTTTAATATATCATTTAATTCTGCAATTGCATTTTTTATGTTAACAGTATTAGGGCGTAATTTGCTATATTCAGACTGTGAAATTAGCTCAATAATATTTGCTTCCGTGATTGCATTGCCCCCTTTAATGGGGGTTAAATGCAAATCAATATTATTTTTGGCGTTAGCAATTAAGCTGAGCTGGGTCATAAAGATTTACTCCGACATCATCATTAGAAAAGCTAATGAACTACATAGATGACTAAAAGGCTAATTAAATTTTACTGAATTACATGTAATTATCTTGGTGGATTCTAATAAAGCTTTTAGTGTTTATTTTGCTATAGTCAATTTTATATTCTTTTCCATCAAGCGCTTGCACAAATAACAAAGTCTTTTCTTCACCAAATATTTCACTAGACTCAATATAAACAACATCTTGATAAGCTTTTTTTGCAATAGAGCGCTTAGCGGGTATTTCACCCTTATATATGCCAATACCTCTGTGGCTTACTATTACTACTGGTTTTTCGCTATTAACAATTAATAAATCGAACTTTTTAATTTTATGTATTATGGTATTTCGACCGCTGGTTATAAAGTTTTTCTCAATCAAAATAGACTCCGTAATTTAATGATTTCCACTGATTTTTCATTAGTTATTTTCTATTATTATAGCACTAGCGTAGCACCATAAAAAAATTATCCTTTTAAATTTTTTTATTTACTTAGCAATGAGTTGTTCAATAATACTTACTGGGTGGTTAACTAAACTTACATTCAATAATATAATGTGCGGTCTGTGTACTACTCATTAATTCTCGACGAATTAGATCTAAACCGATATTAGCGACATACTTTTGAAAATGACTTCTTGGTAAGGGTATTAGTAAGCCTACCATTTTTAAGTTATTTTTATGACCCCAAGCAAGCCATACGGTGCCAACTGGTTTTTCTGTGCTGCCACCATCGGGGCCAGCGATACCAGAGACGGCAATGACAAAGTCAGCAGATGATTTTTCTAAAGCTCCTTGAGCCATTGCCAAGACAACTTCTTTACTTACTGCACCGTGTTGTTCTAATGACTCTTTGGAAACATCTAACAGTGTAGTTTTCATGTTGTTACTGTAAGTGACAAATCCTGCTTCAAAACACGCTGAAGCACCCGCTTCTTTTGTCAACAAGCTAGCTATCATACCGCCAGTACAAGATTCTGCTGTGGTGATTTTAACATTATTATCCGCTAATTTTACTAGTATATGTTTCGCTAAAGATAAAGGTTGATGGTCAATTTCGGCTATTAAATGATCGCCCAACACGTTAACTAGTTTAGTGTACCACTGTGGTTTACTATTATGACCTTCTTGGCACGTTGTGGTGAGTTTTACTTCAAGCAACGGCATACCTGCTCTAAAACCTAATTCAATATTTTCTGGCCAATCAGGTAGTTGCTCATTTATCATTTTTTGTAATGTTGATTCACCTAGGCCAAATACTTGTAATCGAGTTACATCGGTAATTAATTTTTTAGGAAGTTTTTTAGCAATATCAGGTACTATTTGCTCGGCCAACATGGTTTTCAGTTCTCTTGGAACACCAGGAGTACAATAAATATCACATGCTAGGTGAGTTACCTTGAAACCTACCGCGCTACCCTGGCTATTAGCGATGATAGTGCAACCCTGTGGTAATATTGCTTGCTTTAAATTCGGCGCGTTTAATTTAGCGCCGCGTTTTTTACACCAGGTCGTAAGGTGTGCTAATGCTTCACTATGTTCAATTAATTCAACCTGAGTTGCTTTAGCTAAAGCGTGAGCGGTTAAATCATCAATGGTAGGGCCTAAGCCACCGTTAATAATTAAAATATCGGCCTGTTTGGCTAGTAGGTTTATTTCATTAACTAATGCGGAAAGGTTATCTGCAATGGTTACTTTACGGGATATGTCTAATCCTAATTCTTTAAATTGCTGTGCTATCATGGCTGAATTGCTGTCAACAATATCACCGGTCATTAATTCATTGCCGGTTAATAATAATTGTACATTAGGTTTTAGCATTACTTTCTCTACATGATATGGCTTTTTATTTTACCTAACTTAACCCTTTTTAGCGCTAGTTACATCTTAATTATTTAAATTAAACCATGGCGGTAATATGGATTATGATATATTTAGTTAATGTTGTTATATGTGAATAACTTATTCAGATTGGCATACACAGTATTTACATTTAAAATAACCAGCATCTTACTGTGGTAGGGTGGTTTTTTATTTTTTGATAGCATAAAGCAAAGGAAAGATGTTTCTCTATGAATTATAACCGTGCGCTATTGTTTGGCCGTTGGTATCGAAATGACATCGACGCACAGGGTCGACAAATTGTTGAATATGCCGAATTAAGTGCTGATGGCAGTTTTGAATTTACTTTTGTCTCAACAGAGCAAGAAACTAATGTTACCGAGCAAATTATTGAACTGGGTGATTGGGGTTTAGTTGGCGATGTTCACTTTACCATCACTAAAAGTGAGTTGATTGAGCAACAGCTATATGCGGCAGATCTTAATGACAGTGAAAATTATCAAGCTTATAATGTTATTCAGTTAGATCACCAAATATTTAAGTATCAACATATTGAAACCAAAGAAATTTTTATGATGCGTAAAATAACTGATAATATTGGTCACTGTTAGTTAACGTTAATAATGCGTGTCTGTTTATCCATTTAAATTATAAAATTAGGAATGTAATGAAACGATTAAGAGCAGCAAGTTTAATTACCGCAATCAAAACCCCATACAATGCAAAGGGCGAGGTTGATTTAGCCACTTATGATAAACTAGTAGCCAAACAAATCGCTGCGGGTGTCGATGGTATTGTTGTTGGCGGCACAACGGGTGAAGGACACTTATTATCATGGGAAGAACATTTAATATTAATCGCTCACAGCGTACATAAATTTGGTGAAAAGTTACTAATTATTGGTAATACCGGTAGCAATAATACTAGTGAGGCGATAAAAGCAACGGAAAATGGCTTTGCTGCGGGAATGGATGCTACTTTACAAATTAACCCTTACTATGGCAAAACGTCAACAGCAGGGGTTATTGAACATTTAACGCGTACATTAGATATTGGCCCTGCCTTTATTTATAATGTTCCGGGAAGAACTGGTCAAGATATTACCCCTGATATTATTGAACCACTATCTAAGCATAAAAACTTTATTGGTGTAAAAGAATGTGCTGGTAACGAGCGTATCGCACATTATACAAAACAAGGTATTGCTTGTTGGTCGGGTAATGATGATGAAAGTCATGATGGGCGTCATATACATGGCTCTAACGGCGTTATTTCTGTTACCTCAAATATTGTACCAAGTTTAATGCGCCAATTAATGGATAATAAAAACACAGAGCTTAACAGTAGCTTGCAAGGTTTAATGCAATGGTTGTTTTGTGAGCCAAACCCTATTGGTATTAATACTGCGCTGATGATGACAGGTGCAGTATTACCTAACTTTCGTCTACCTTATAAAGCCTTATCTAAAGTGCAACGCCAACAGGGGTTTGAGTTGGTCGCGGCGCTAAATTCAGCTGATATAGTAGGGGATTCACTATCTTTACTTGATGACAGTGATTTTAAATACTGGGTTTAATGGATAACAAAGTTTAGCTTACGTTAGCTTTATGCCTAAACATCACCAAGAGGATTATTTATCTTTTTGGTGATAAACATTACTTTGCCAGTTTTCTCTTTGAGGGTAAGTTTGCTTGGCTTCTCTAAGTAATTGTTGATGCTCAGTGTCTTTGTTTAAGATCTTAAGTGCTAAAAGTAGGTTTGCATATATACTATCTCTGGGTAGGTATTTTATTCTTTGTTGAGCCCAAGCTACATACAACTCTAATTTTTCACTGTTCTTTTCTAATAATCCTGAAACTAAAATATGAGCATAAACCGCCGCATCTAATCTATTTTGCCAAGCAATAGGGTTGATTATATCATTCAGTTTTTCTATTGATTGATAGCCGTTTTTTTTATGCTCAACTAAAATGTTAGCGGTGTGTAAGCTTGTTGCTAAAAAAAGGATAAATATCGTTGGAATTAATAGCGCAATAAAGCGGATTAAGAACGTTTTTGTGCAGTTGATAAATAAACTGTTTTTTGAATTTTCAGTATCCGTTAACCAAAGTATTAACAGAAAAATGACCAAGTGGCTTACTGAGCTGTAAAACGGAAATTCCAGTGACTGTGTAGTAAAATCGGCAATAGTAAAGCAAATAACGCGAAAGCTTTACCTCTACTAATGCTAAGCCAAGTGGTAATGTAAGCGGTGGTGAATAAGATAAAAGCCAACAAGGCTATTATTCCCCCTTCAATTACCCAAAATAGCAATTCATTATGAGGGTGAGATAAACGTTGTATGGTATTGCCCGCTTCGGGGTGTGCTATCGTATATTGATTAAAATGATCAATAAAACTCCGTTCAAAACCGCCATAGCCATAACCAAGCAAGGGTTTAGTTTTAAATATATCAAGGCTCACTTCAAAGATAATACTTCGAGAACCAATGGATTGATAATTATCACCACCCCGTTTGGCAACATCTGAACCGTCAAAACTCATCAAGGCGATAACAACAGCGAGAGTGATAATGGCAATGTTGCGGGCTAATTGTTTGCTGTTTTTTTTTATATAAATAAGGGAATATAAGCGCTAAAACTAATAAGGCACTTAAATGCCCTGTTCTTGATTGCAATATCACTAATAAAAAGCTAGTGGAAAATAAAGTGAAATATATAAGCCCTTTTAGCGGAGTAGCAACACGAGATTTAACTAAGGTAAAGCGAGTTGAGATAAAAAGAGCAATAGCCAGCCCTGTCGCCATAAAACTGGCCATGACATTAGGTTGTAAAAATACGCCATGTGGTCTGCTAACACCTACTTTATAACCACCCCAAAAACCTTCGGCAAAGAAAAAGTATTGTAGCAGTCCTAACGAAGATTCTAAGGAAACAGCAATTAAAATAACTATCAGCAGCTGGTATTTATCAGATTCCTTAACTGGAAATTGATATAAACAAAACAACAACAGCAAACCGCCGATTAGTGCTAAAAGGCGCGGAATAGCGTGATCAGTAAATTCAAAGGAGTAAAAAACTGGCGTTAATAAGCAAAGATAGCCGAGCAATAGTCATATAAGCATTTTGCTATAGTAAATTCGTTTATTTAGGGTTATTTGCCATAGGCCTAAAGCAACGAGTGTGACAATAAATAACCAAGCGATAGTATTAAAGGATAGATACAAGCCAGTGCCACCGGGTGTATCTAAAATAATATGCATGCCGACTAAAAAATAGCTAACAAGAAAAAATTTGAAATATGAATAAACTGACCACATAGGTTTAGTGATAAGTAAATTTATTTGTTTATGAGTGTTAAATAAACAATAACTTACCCTTTGTTGATGAAATATTGTAAGGTATCATAACAGAGATATAACGTATTTTATCTAGAATAATTAAAGTATTAGCATTAGAGAATGTACAATGAATAGTAAAGGATTTACCTTAATTGAATTAGTGGTGGTTATTGTTATTTTAGGTATCTTAGCGGTAACAACGGTACCTAAATTTATTAATTTGCAAGCTGATGCGAAAACTGCGACATTACATGCGATAAAGGCTTCTTTACAAGGGGCAGCAGCTTTAGTACATGGTAAATCTCTTGTGAAGGGTAATCAGAATAAACAGTTTTCTGAAACTAACTCTATTAATATTGGCGATGGTAAAGGTTTAAATAATGATGGGGAGCTACTAATCGTATATGGGTATCCTGTTGGAATTCCTGATGAGTTTAAGCGTTTGGTGGATATTGATAGCCAATATGAGTATAAAGCATTAGGAACTAGCTTTTCTACTTTTGTTATCTATTTTAAAGAGGATAGCATTCCGACTTCTACTAGTGAGGATTGTATTGTGTATTACATTAATTCTACTAGTGTTAACCAAAAACCTACTTTTCAAGTTAATGACTGTATTTAGTGAAAATGGAAAGATTGAATGATTTCAAGCGTAATAGTGAGTATGGCTTTACTCTGATAGAGTTGGTGGTCACTATCATTATGATAGGAATTATGGCAGCAACTATTGTGCCACGACTTTTAACGTCGAAAGGTTTTGAAGAACATGTTTACCGTGATGAGCTCATTACTAAACTCAGGTATATTCAATTACGTGCTATGCAACAAAGCAACGACGTTACCTGCCAAGTTATTCGTGTTAATGCATCTGATATTGGCTTATTAGCTACTGAAATAAATACGAATACATGTGATAGTGTTCTCGCTGGTGATACCACCACCGTACGTATTGTCAGCGATAATGATATTAGTTTTTCTATAAGCGAAAACTTATCCTCATTTCGCTTTTCTTCCATGGGGCGACCTGTTGGTTGTATTGCTATTAACCCTTGTAAAATAACATTGACGATTACCGGCAGTGATGCATTGGGTGTTTTGATCAATTCAGAGGGCTATATTTATGCACTCTAATTTTGTCTTTAATTTAATGAAGAATAAAGGCTTTACCTTAATAGAGACCATTGTTGGTATTGTCGTATTAGCGGTTTCTTTTTCTATTCTTACAACACTTATTTATCCTATTGCTGAGCAAAGTGCGGAACAGTTACATCAAATCAGGGCTGCAGAATTAGGACAATCAATGCTGAATGAAATTCAAAATAAAGCCTTTGATCAAAACTCGGATATGGCTGGTGGTCGTATTCGCTGTGGAGAAAATACTGTAGAGTGTTCTATCGGAATGGGACCAGAGGATGGAGTGGATAGTCGTCCTGACAATAACGAGGATAGTCGTGATTTATTTAATGATGTTGATGATTACCATGGTTTGACTTATAGCGATGGAAATATTAAAAATTCACAAGGACAAGTGCTAAATTTATACACCGGTTACGCTATAAAAGTTACCGTGTGTAATGATAGTGATTATGATGGCGATTGCTTAACTAACAGTGATAATTCAACGGCTAAACTCATTACTATTATAATCACCACGCCAACCGATTTTGATATTGTTTTCTCAACTTATCGAGCGAACTTCTAATGAAGAGGCTATCGTTTAATAAAGCGTCGGGTTTTACCTTAATAGAATTAATTTCCGTTATTGTTATACTTGGTATTCTTGCGGTAGGAGTCAGTAGTTTTTTAAAGTTTGGTACGCAAATATATGTAGAAGCGACAGCAAGGGATCAAATTATTTCATCGGCACGTTTTTCTGTTGAGCGCTTAAATAGAGAGGTTAGGCACGCACTGCCTAACAGCCCAAGCACATATATTAATTTTGCAGGCTTTTCTTGTTTACAATTTACGCCAATTATAGCAAGTTCTACTTATATTGATTTACCCGTTTTACCTGAGCTTAGTCGTTCAACTCTAGCTATAATTCCATTTAATGATGATAATTTTGCTCAGGCCACTAAAGTTATTGTTTACCCTTTGGCTATAGCTGATTTAGCGGGTGTCTCAGATAAAAATCATAGATTTTCTAGCTTAGATAAATCGACTGAGCCATGGGTACTAAATTTTGTATCACCAATTCACTTTGAAAGTGATTCACCGTCACAGCGTGTCTATTTTATTAGTGATAATGTACATTATTGTTTGGCAGGAACCAATTTAACGCGTAATGGTATTTTGATGGCGCAGAATATTACCAACAATGCTCCTTTTCAGGTGGCATCTGCATCATTGCGGCGAAATGCTTTAGTACAAATACATCTTCAATTTGAAAAGAATTTTGAAAAAATTACCTTTAATAATGAAGTGCAGGTGCTAAATGTACCCTAAAGTGATGCCAACGAATGGCGTTAATCAGTATCAACAAGGTAGTGCCTTAATTATTGCCGTTTTTATTATTGTAATAATGACCTTGTTAGGAACTGCATTGGTTAGAATGATAAGTTCTAGTGCTGAAACTGTTGTCTATGAAGTGTTAGGCATTCGTGCTTATCAAGCGGCTCAATCGGGTTTACAAAGAAAACTCGTTGAAGTTTTCCCTCTTGAGCCAGCAAACGGTGACTGCAAGGCACCAGTTCTTTATGATTTTTCAGCTATTCAAGGTTTGGAAAATTGCCAGGCAATAAATGTAGGATGTACTGAGTCCGTGATTTTAGATGTTACATATTATACAATAACAAGCACAGGTCGGTGTGAAGTTGGTGGTGTGTTAACTACAAGAGTATTGGAAGTTAAGGCGCGCAGACTATAACCGTTTCCCGATATATTATTGTCGGTTTTTTTTACAAATAATATTTTTGATAAATAAAATTTATTTTAACTAATTGAAAAATAAAGTGTTAATTAAGTTGGTGTGTTTTTTTGCTTGTAGTGGTTGTAATGTCTCTTTTCATTTATCGTCGAGGTTTTTAATGATTAAGTTTACAGTTAAAATATTAATGTGTATTACTTTACTTTACTTTATTTTATTTTGTTTCTTTTTCCAATGCAACGCTGATTATCAATTTAACGCAAGTTGAGTTAGATGCACATGATTATACTAATGCAGAAGATGAACTTGTTGATAGTTTATTAGGTGTCAACTACATTAATTATAAAGGCTATGATTGGGCTTCTCCTGTTAATGTAGAATATTATGATATTAGTAATTCTATTACTAATACTTTGTATGCACCTGAATTACAGAAGAATTGGCAATTTGCAACTGAGGATTTACTTCATATTCTAAGAACTGAGTTAACCGTAGTTCAGCACTTTACCGCACTCAATGATGGCATCATCCAAGCGGCACAGTTTTTCAACTCTGATTTTGATTATGTAGATAGTTCTGAGTTTAATACAGCGAGCAGTGAATGGATTGCTCAGAGTGATCCTTTAATTATTTTTTAAATACAGCAGAAACTTTTTATGTTCGCCTTTCTCAAGTTCCAGAGCCTGCAACACTAATAATTTTTGCATTAGGCTTAATTGCTTTAGTCAGTAAAAAAGATTATTTAGCTAAGCTACGCTTTGACAAACTTCAGATACTCGAGAAACCTCGCCAAGGCGGGGTTTTTTATTGTCAAAAATCAGGTTTTAATCTGTTAATTCAAACCTCTTTATATTGCATATTTAGGCACTTAGCGTTACCTTTACGATACCTTTTTTAACAATCATCTGATGCAGGTAACTGCGAGGAATTTGTTGATGTTCATTCGCCTTTACTTTGGTGTTTTTCTTTATCTTACTTTTTTAGTTTCAGTTGAAGCAGCGCAATGCTCGGCAACGTTTGCAGATGGCTTAACTAATAGTCATGCAAACGGAAAAATTAAATTTGAAAACTCTTCTCAACTGTTAAATAATCCAGATAAAATTTTAGCGACAACATTTATCGAGCATAAAAATACATCTTTGAGCTGCCAAACAACTAACTGCAAACCCGGTGGTTTTATTATTCCAGCGCTATCAGCTAGTTATCTCAGCTATAGTTCAAACACTAATTTAACCGTGAATAACGGTTCACAAACAATAACAACAAATAATTATAAAGATGTTGAAGTTAAATTAGGCGGTAGTTTAACTATGTCTAATCGCTTTTCTACTTACCGTTTCAAGACACTTAAACTCAAAGAAACTTCAACTGTTTACTTAACTGCCGGTGATTACTATTTTGACAACATTGAAGTGAAGAGCTCTAGTAAACTAATTGTTATTGGTCCTGGCTATGTACGACTTTTTGTTAAAAATAAAGCTAACTTTAAAGAATCTGCAGTTATTAACGGAGGATTATCAGGAGATCCACGAAAGCTTATTGTTTATCTTTTTGCTGATCAAAAATCCACAATTAAAATTCAAAGTGGCGCTACCTATGCTGGTTATATTTATTCTCAGAGTAAGGTTGAAATTAAAGGGGGTAGCTCTCACGTTTTTGGGGCTATTTCGTCTATTGGTGAGTTGAAACTTAAAAATGGTGCAAAGGTTACTTATGCCAATTTACAAGCAGATTTTGGTGATCTTTGTAGTGGCGCTGCTGCGCCTATTGCCGAATATCGCTTTGATGAAATTGAATATCATGATGTTGCAGATGAAGTTATTGATACTATCGGTGATTATCATGGGCAAGCAAAAAATGCTCAGCCCATAGCCGGTAAAATCTGTCATGCAGTAGATCTTTCGGCTAGTGGTATTGATGATTATGTTATTTTAGATAAAAGGGTTTTATCAGGAAAGTCTGATTTTACCGTATCTTTATGGGCTAAAACAGCAAAAAAATCTAATCAAAGCTTAGTTTCGGGAGCTAGTTCTTTTAGGGATAATGAGTTAATCATGTGGTTTGATAACCATAAGGTTTTTAGGCCTTATTTAAAAGGTAGCTCTAACGGAGGCAGAGCGACAGAATCAATTGCAGATAATAATTGGCACCATTTAGTTTGGACACGTAAAGGTTCACAAAGCTGCTTATATCGAGATAAATTGTTACAAGGGTGTGTAACACAATCATCCTATGCTTTAAATATTCAAAGTTTATTATTAGGTCAAGAACAAAACAGTGTTGGTGGTGATTTTGTGTCGAGTCAAGCTTTTGAAGGCTTAATTGATGAAGTCTTAATTTTTGATAAGGCAATTTCTACCGGACAAATTAGCGAAATTTATTATAACCAAGATATTGGTTTAAATTATGATGGGACAAGTCGCGATACTGTCATTTGCGGGATGCCATTACCTATTGTTGATTATCGTTTTGATGAATGTAGCTACAATGGCTCTAGTGGTAAGGTTCTTGATCAAATAGGCACTAATCATGGTAAAACCTATGGTGTACCTGATCCAGTGAATGATGTTGTTATTAATAACTCAATAGATTTAACTGCTACAGGCATTGATGACTGGCTTACTGTACCAAGGGCTGTTGTGGATGGCTTGGATGACTTTACGGTTAGTTTTTGGGTTAATACCTTAGTAAATAAAGACCAACAGGAAGTTTTTCATGCTTTGGGCGATAGTGCTAGTGATGACGAACTCGAAATATTTCTGAAAGGGGGCAATCAAGTATATATCAAAGTCAGAGATAATAGCGAAACGCTAACAAGTAATATTAAGCTCACTGACGGTACTTGGCATCATATTGCCCTGACTCGAGTAGGCGAAGATGTGTGTTTATTTGTTGATGGCAAAGAGCAAGGCTGTAATGACGGTGTTGATAGCGGCGTTTTATACGTACCTAAGAGTAACGCAATTGTTATTGGCCAAGAACAAGATGCATTTGGTGGTGATTTTTCAGATGAGCAAGGTTTTGAGGGTAAGTTAGATGAATTCAAAATTTACAAGGTTAGGCTTTCTAGTCGTCATATAGATACCATTTACCAAAATGAATTAGCTGACAATAATTATGATGGTAGCTCTCGTGATGAGGTAAGGTGTGATAATAACTGTGAAGCCGGTACACTATATGCCGTGGGTATTAGAATTGGCGGTGGTGGTAGTAACTCTCAAATAAACACTACAACGGAAGCACTAACCATTTATGATGCGTGGCTTGCTGCAGGTTCGCCTGTGTTTGGTTTAATAAATGGTGGTACATATAATGTTGTTGCCAGTGGTTCAAGTACAGTTGACCGCATAGATTTTGGTGGCTCTGATCACGACTTTTCAGGCACACTACCTTACCCCAGTACTGGTGTAAGTGGTGAAGATTTTTTAGTGCATGCATCAGGTACGCTCAGTTTACCTGCAGGCGATTACACCATTTATGTTGAAAGTGATGACGGTTTTAGTTTTATCATGGATACGCTGTCTGGTGACACTGTTTTATTCAATAAGTTTGGCGGCTCAACTAGCGGTGGTAGTAATGAATTAAGGTTTGAAACCCCAACCGCCAATTCAAATACAGGAGGATCTTTTACCTTAAATCAAGACTCTGTCTTCGACATAACAGCGATATTTTTTGAACGTGGTGGTGGCGACTTTTTTGAAATATCTATTGCAAATGACATCCGTACTTATTCCGCGTCTCGCACTTCTAGTTATGAAATTTTAAAACACGGTGCTCTCAGCGGTAAGGTAAAATTTGGAGATTGTGTCGGCCCCTCACAAATAGATCATTTTAAAATAACTCATAATGGCCAAGGGCTAACCTGTGAAGGAGAGTCAGTAACTATTGAGGCCTGTGCCACGAGTGATTGTTTAACCTTGAGTACTGAGCCGGTAAACTTAGATTTTCAAGCAGATGGTGCGACGATTAGCTCGCCAACTTTTACTGGCTCTACTACGGTTAACGTTAATCATATCATAGTTGAAACGCTAACCTTATCAGTGACTAACCCAACAATCACACCTGGTAACGCCTTGGTTTGTGTAAATACTAGTGGTGGTTCAAGTTGTGATCTAAATTTTGTTGAGGCTGGTTTTGTACTTGAAATTAATGGTGCTAATGATGTTGAATCTTGTGATTTAACAAAATTATTGTTAATAAGAGCGGTTAAATTAAGTGATAATGGTGTTAGTTGTGCCCCTGCTTTTACTGGGAGCCAATCACTGAATTTTGTCTTTAATTACCAAAATCCTAGTACGGGTACAAAAGTACCAACGTTGGGTATCACTAATATGTTAGCAACAGGAGTGAGTCAAACTAGGTCGGTAACTTTTAATGGTGATGGTGAGGCGACTCTTGCTATACAGTACCATGATGCTGGCGAGCTTAGTTTTTCAGTTTCAGAGCTGGTTTCATCAGGAGTTAATTCAGCGACATTAAGTAAAGAGTTTTATCCGACAAAATTAGTTGTTTCTACTGCATTAACATCTACAGATAGTGATGGTGTTATAACCCAAGTCGCAGGAGAAAACTTCCCGATAAACATCATAGCACAATGTCAAAATGGTGATCCTACTCCTAATTATTCACCTCAGTCGAATAGCGTATTGCAATTATCTGTTCAACAAAAAGAGCCAATTACCAATACAGGTACATTGACCATAGGAAGTGTTGATGTTGGTGCTACAAACCTTGTAACGACAACATGGGCAGACGCTAATCAAACTACCGTTAATTTTAATGGTAAGTATAGCGAAGTTGGTATTATAAACCTTGCGGCTCAAGATACTAATTATTTGGGTAACCCGATAAACTCAGCTAGTTATAGTACGGTTGGTCGCTTTATTCCAGATCACTTTGATGTGGACATCACCAGTAATGCTTTTGCTGATACGTGCACTACAGGTACATCAGACTTTACTTATATCGGGCAACCATTTACCTACTTAAATCCCCCTAAATTATTGATCACTGCAAAAAACAAATCAGGAATAACAACTAAAAACTATACAGAAATAGGCTATCAAAAATTAGTCGCAACTAATATTGATCGTACCTTTCCGCTTATAGATTCCACTATTGACGGTGCTGATGATGCTAGCAAAATGGTTGTTTCAGCTTCTCCTAATGTGGGTGGTTTGGAAAAAGACTCGGCAGGGGTATTAAAATATACCTTTGATGAAGATGACACTTTTACGTATACAAAAAATTCAAACTCAATGGTTAAGCCTTTTCAGGTAGATTACAATATTATTATTGATAAAATTCAAGACTCCGATAGCGTTAATGCTAGTGTTGCTTTAAATGTAAGTCCTTCATCAGATTTAGTTTCACCAACAGGCGTGAACCTTCGCTTTGGCCGATGGGCTGTTAAAAATGCATTCGGCCCTGAAACTAGTGATTTACCTGTGCCCATGGCTGTTCAATATTACGATGGTAGTAATTTCATTACTAATACTTTAGATAACTGTACAAACTACAATAAAAATGGCTTAACTTTATTAAGCATTAGTCTTGCTCCTAATGGTTATGATGGCTCACCTGCAACAGGAATGTTTAGTGATGGTGAAATAAATGCCTTATATTTGAATGCAACAGGTGCTGGTAATCAAGGAAAAGTGAAAATCATCTATACTGTGCCTGCTTGGTTGCAGTACGACTGGAGTTGGAATGGTGTTAATGCAAAAGAGTTTAATGAAAACCCAACGAGCACCGCTACTTTTGGACTATTTCGTGGTAATGACAGAATTATTTATCAGAGAGAAGTACATTAGTTACGAGCAAGCAATATATGAGCAAGCAAAGTTACGAGTAATAAAAGTGCAGAAAATACCACACGCTTAGTGAATTGTTTTCAAAACTATTCAACTCGCCACTGGTAATTGTTTATTCTGAACTTTTATTCATTAAAAAGAACCGACACAATAGAATTGGCTTTAATACTCAGGTATGATTGTTCGATCTGTTATAAGAACAATTTTTCGCGCTAACTATTTGCACTTATCAAGTCGCATTTTTACAGGACATTTCGAACTTATGTTTAAAAAAATACGTGGTATGTTTTCTAATGATTTGTCTATCGATTTAGGAACAGCCAACACCCTTATTTATGTGAAAGACCAAGGCATTGTTTTAAATGAGCCTTCAGTGGTTGCTATTCGTCAAGACCGTTCAGGTGGTTCTAAAAGTGTTGCTGCGGTAGGTATGGCGGCAAAACAAATGTTAGGTCGTACACCCGGAAATATTGAAGCTATTCGTCCGATGAAAGACGGGGTAATTGCTAACTTTTTTGTTACTGAAAAAATGCTCCAGCACTTTATTAAACAAGTGCATAGCAATAACTTTTTACGTCCAAGCCCACGTGTTTTAGTGTGTGTGCCTTGTGGCTCTACTCAAGTTGAACGCCGTGCTATTCGTGAATCTGCGATGGGAGCTGGCGCTCGTGAAGTGTATTTAATTGATGAGGCGATGGCAGCAGCTATTGGTGCCGGTATGCCGGTATCTGAAGCAACCGGCTCTATGGTGGTTGATATTGGCGGTGGTACTACAGAAGTGGGTATCATTTCATTAAACGGCGTGGTGTATTCATCGTCAGTACGTATTGGTGGCGACAAGTTTGATGAAGCCATCATCAACTATGTACGTCGTAATTTTGGTAGCTTAATTGGTGAAGCTACCGCTGAACGCATTAAACATGAAATTGGCTCAGCTTACCCAGGCGAAGAGGTTATTGAAATTGAAGTACGTGGCCGTAATCTAGCTGAAGGTGTACCACGTAGCTTTACCCTAAACAGCAATGAAATACTTGAAGCTGTACAAGAGCCATTAACGGGGATTGTTAGTGCTGTTATGGTGGCTCTTGAGCAATCACCACCAGAGCTGGCTTCTGATATAGCTGAGCGTGGTATGGTACTTACCGGTGGCGGCGCATTATTAAGAGACTTAGATCGCTTATTAATGGAAGAAACGGGGATCCCTGTTGTTGTTGCTGAAGACCCATTAACCTGTGTTGCTAGAGGCGGTGGTAAAGCCCTTGAAATGATTGATATGCATGGGGGCGATCTTTTCTCCTATGAATAAAATTGATATTTCTTCTTTGTTATTTAATCCAATAACGGCGTTAAAAGTACTTATTGACTAACGTCAACTCCGTGCTTTTGCCTTGTTCTTGGAATAAATTCCTGTGAAGAAACTACCAATTTATTAAAAAGAGTTGAGATAGATAGAACTTACAATAAGAAGCTTGTAACTGGTTTTATATGAACCCAATTTTTAAACATGGTCCATCCCCGCAGCACCGACTTGTCTTGGTGCTGTTTTGTTCTGCCTTATTGATTTTTTTCGATCATAAAATGGCCAGTTTTGAATCTGTACGTGGTTATTTGCAATCACTAGTCAGTCCATTGCAATATTTGGCTAATACCCCAAAACAGTTGATGACATGGGCATCGACAAATATTACTACTCGTGAACAGTTAATGACTGAAAATCAACAATATCGTTTAAATGAACTTGGTTTTCACGAACAAGCGATGCAACTTGATATATTAAAGCAAGAAAATGAACGGTTACGCGCTTTACTTGCTTCGCCTTTGCGCAGTGAAATAAAGAAGATGGTGGCAGAGGTTATATCGGTAGATAGTGACCCATACAGCCATCAAATAGTGATTAACCGTGGTGCTGGCGATGGTGTTTATGAAGGACAGCCGGTACTTGATGCGCTAGGTATTGTTGGGCAAATATTGCATATAGGACAAACGAGTTCTCGGGTGATACTCATTACTGATATCTCGCATGCTGTGCCAGTGAGAGTTCAGCGTAATGGCTTAAGGTTACTCGCCTCAGGCAGCGGAAAAATAGATCGATTAATTCATAATTTTGTCCCACAAAGTGCCGATATAAAAACAGGTGATTTATTGGTTACTTCCGGCTTAGGTGGTAAATATCCAGAAGGATACCCTGTTGCTAAAGTTTCCTTTGTTAGTGACGATGAGTCGAGAGAATTTGTTCGAGTATTTAGTACACCAGTGGCGAAAATTGATCGATTACGATATTTATTATTATTATCAGAAAAAGAACCGCAAAATATTTTCGCGCCTAAAACTAGGGTGAAAAACTTATCAACCAGTGTGAAAGTTCAAGCAAAGGCTGCTAATTAATGTTTGCTTATAACGGTGTTATTATTCTTTTCACGTTATTGATTGCGTTAATGGCAAGCATAATGCCAATGCCATTAAGCGTTGATGTTTTTCGTCCAGACTGGGTGCTTATTGTTTTAATATATTGGTGTATGGCATTACCAGGTAGGGTGAATATTATCACTGCATGGGTCATGGGTTTTTTACTGGATGTGCTGTTAGGATCTGTTTTGGGGGTTCACGCTACCGCCATGGCAATATCAATCTATATTATTGTTGTAAATCATCAAAAAATACGTAATTTTTCTATTTGGCAACAAGCACTGATCACTGGTGTATTAGCGGCTTTGTATCATTTAGTTGTTTTTTGGTTACAACGCTTTTTAATCGATGTGGTTTTTCTGACCAGTTACTTATATCCGGTTATAACAACCATTATATTATGGCCCTGGGTGTTCTATTTATTGCGCAAAGTGCGCCGAAATTTTTCTATTAAATAAGCCGTGAATATATAAATGATGAAACAACTTATTCTTGCTTCGCAGTCACCTAGGCGAAAAAAACTTTTAGGACAATTAGGGTATCAATTTAACACGTTAGTGGCAGACATTGATGAGTCAGTATGTGATCATGAAAGCCCTAAAGAGTATGTATTGCGACTAGCTCAAGAAAAATCGCTCGCTATTTTTTATACTTTAGCGGATGAGCAACAAAAAAAATCGTTAGTATTAGGCGCAGATACGTGTGTGGTTATTGATGGCACTATATTAGGTAAACCAGCAAATGAAGCGGAATGCATTGAAACATTATTACGCCTTGAAAATAACCAACATCAAGTGTTAACCGCTATTGCTGTCGCCAGTTGTGATGCTATAGGTGTTACTAAGGTATGTAGTAAAGTAATTGAGACGCAAGTTTGGTTTAAAGCGTTAACAATAAGTGAAATTAAACGTTATTGGCAAACAGGTGAGCCCTGTGATAAAGCTGGGTCATATGCCATTCAAGGAATAGCTGGCCAATTTGTCACTACCATTAACGGTAGTTATTCTGCTGTAGTTGGTTTGCCTTTATATGAAACAGCACAGTTATTAGCTAAATCAGGCTTACCAACTACTATTCAAGATAATAGTTAAATAGTACCGAAATACCAATTACGCTAGCAAAAATAGCAAGGATCAAAAGCAATATGAGCAGTGAACTATTAATCAATGTAACTCCCAGTGAAACTCGGGTCGCTTTAATTGAGCATGGCTCTTTGCAAGAAGTTCATATTGAGCGTGAAGCGAAACGTGGCATTGTCGGCAATATCTATTTAGGCAAAGTGATTCGAGTTTTACCGGGTATGCAAGCAGCTTTTATTGATATTGGTTTAGATAAAGCCGCCTTTCTCCATGCATCAGACATTAATTCGAAACTTATTTTGAAAGAAGAAACCCAGCAAGTTCCTGATATTCGAGCGTTAGTTCATGAAGGTCAACATATAATGGTACAAGTGGTGAAGGATCCACTTGGTTCAAAAGGTGCGCGTTTAACCACAGATATTACTATTGCCTCTCGTTATTTGGTGTTAATGCCACATGCTAGCCATGCTGGAATTTCTCAGCGCATTGAAGATGTAAAAGAACGCAAGCGTTTAAAAGATATTGTTAGTCCTTATTGTGATGAGCAACAGGGTTTTATTGTTCGTACTGCTGGTGAAGGTGCAGGTGAACAAGAACTTAAACACGATGCAGAGTTTCTCCGCCGTGTTTGGAAAAAAGTACAAGAACGTAAACAACGTAAACAGGTCGATATGCCGTTATATCAAGACTTATCATTATCTTTGCGGGTACTACGGGATTTTGTTGGGGTTGATTTTGAACGTATTCGCATTGACTCTAAACTCACCTATGATCAATTAGTGATTTTTGCCAAAGAATTTGTACCTGAACTAACAAAGGTAATGGAATATTATCCAGGTGAACGGCCTATTTTTGATTTGTTTTCAGTTGAAGTTGAAATACAACGCGCCTTGCATCGTAAAATTGAATTAAAGTCAGGCGGTTATTTAATTATTGATCAAACCGAAGCAATGACTACAATTGATATTAATACTGGCGCTTTTGTTGGTCATCGCAATCTTGAAGATACTATTTTCAGTACCAATATAGAAGCAACTCAAGCGATTGCTAGGCAGCTAAGGTTAAGAAATTTAGGCGGGATTATTATTGTCGATTTTATTGACATGCATAATGACGATCATAAACGCCGAGTGTTAAGTAGTTTAGAAATGGCGATGTCTAAAGACAATGTTAAATTTAGTGTGCAAGGCTTTTCTTCACTTGGCTTAGTGGAAATGACCCGTAAGCGCACTCGTGAAAGTTTAGAGCATGTCTTATGTGATGAATGCCCTATTTGTACTGGCCGTGGTAATCTAAAGACGGTAGAAACTGTTTGTTTTGAAATATTACGTGAGATTGTACGAGTGAACCGTGCTCACGAGGCGGATAAATTTATTGTTTATGCTTCCTCTTTGGTTAGTGATTTTCTTGTTAATGATGAATTTCATAGCCTTGCTGAGGTTGAGGTGTTTATTGGTAAATCAATAAAGGTAAAAACAGAAACCATGTATTCTCAAGAACAGTTTGATGTAGTGATGATGTAGTCAAAAGCCACATGTTTTAGGAAAGTTTTATACTCATGATACTTCAAAATATCTGTTCCAGCACGCTTGAGCGATTTATGATCAAGGCGCATGTTTTGATTAATGGTCGCTCCCTTAAAAAAATAAGCGTATCTTAATGTCAATTGCAAGCGTCTCTAATCGTTGGTTAAACCGTCTTTATAAAATACTCGCTATTATGCTGGTCTGTTTGGCGGTGCTAATTAGCGCGTTCCGTTTGTTACTACCTTATGTTGAACATTATCGTCAAGACTTTCAAAACTATATAAACAATAATAATCAAACCAATATTGTTATTGGCGGTTTAGGGCTGAGTTGGCGAGGCTCTGGCCCAACGTTGATTGCCAATCAAGTGAGCTTAATTGATACTAAAGATGCCCATATCTATATTGAGCATCTAGAGATCCAGGTCGATTTTTGGGCAACTATTACGGCTCAGCAATTGATTTCAAGTAATTTGATCTTAGAGGGCGCGATAGTCAATGTTGATCAAAGTACGTGGGATTCGCAGAATATCAACAACAATACTCAGGAAAAAACAAAAAAATCTATCACAACAAAAAATAAAAAAACTGATGCTTTCCAGCAACTAACAGATATTTTTTTAAATCGAATTAATCGTTTTTCCTTACGAAATAGTCAAATCTCAATCCGTAATGAGTCGCTTGAGCGTAGTTTTCATATTAATAACTTACATTGGCTAAATAAGGGCACCAGGCATCAAGCGCAAGGTAACATTATTGTTAATGAGCTAAGCAGTAATAACCTTATTTTACAAATAGATATTAGCGGTTCGTCGGTAGATGAGTTACAAGGCTTAATCTATATTGAAGCTAATCACCTTGATATTACTCCTTGGCTTGATAGTGTTTTAGTACTTGATAATGATAACACTAAAGCTGATATTGGCTTCTCTACTTGGTTAAACGTAAAAGCGGGTGGTATCGAACGCTTACAGTTCTCTTTACATGAAAATAATATTAGTTGGCAAACCGAAGGTAAAGCGCATAATTTAGCACTAAGTGCGGGACAATTATTGATCGTTAAAGGCAAGCAACCAGCAAGTTTTAAGCTTTATAGTACGCCACTTTTATTGCAATTTAACCAACAAGAAAAACAAGAATATATTGTACAAATGAATAAAACAGCAGATGATTTTTCAATTTATTTATCTGCTTTTGACCTCGCGTTAATTAGCCAGGTATCACCGCTATTTATTAATACTCAAGAGATGCGTGAGCTACTGTCTGAATTAGCTATTCGTGGTCAAGCAAGTGAAATATATTTCAAAAAAACAGCAGGTGAAATAAAAGCACTGGCGAACTTTACGAATACCTCAACCCAATATAGCCAAGGTATTCCAGGCATAATGAATCTTTCAGGGCAGTTAAGTTATAGTCAACAAAACTTACACCTTGAATTAGCGGCAACAGCAGGTGCATTAGACTTTAGACAACATTTTATTGCCCCAATTCCTTACCAATCACTTAACGCTACTGTTGACTTGTCTTTTGTTGAGCAAGGTTGGCAATTGCAGGTTAATGATATAGCGGTCAACTCTAGTGAGCTGAATTTAACCGCTGATTTAGCTATAGAATCATTTAAAAACACCGATACTAGACTGTCATTATTAGCGAATGTTACCGAGCTAGATATCAGTAATATCGGGCATTATTACCCATTAACCTCGATGAGCCGTAATTTAGTCGATTACCTTAATAATGGCTTAATTGACGGAAAAATAACGCAAGCACAAGTATTATTAAATGGACCTTTGGCTAGCTTTCCTTTTAACGATAACGAGGGTGTTTTTGTTGTCGATGCTGAATTAGCAGATGCTATTTTTGAATTTGATGCGCAGTGGCCGGCAATAACATCTTTTTCAGCAAATTTGAATTTCACCAATAACAGTATGTTCATTACTGGCCGTTCAGGAAGTTTAGTCGGGCTTGATATAACTGGCGTGCAAGCGACTATTGATGATTTAGCCAATGAACAAATACTGCTGTTAGATACATTAATTAAGTCATCTCCGGCCAGTATAGTTACCAACTTAATGGCTCAAAGCCCATTAAAAGAAAGTGTCGGTACTGTGTTAGAGCAATTACAAGTGAGTGGCGATATTAATGGCGAATTTCATTTAAACTTACCGTTGAACGCAACAGAGCAAGTACTCGCCAGTGGTGTAATTAACTTTATTGATAATAACATTGCTTTGCAAACGCCGCGGATGAATTTTAGTCAAGTACAGGGCCAGCTTAGTTTTGAAAATGAAAAATTATCAACTAAAAATGTAACACTAAACTGGCAAAACTTGCCGTTGAAATTAGCGATAAAAGGGCTAGATAAAGCTGATTATTACGATACTAATATTGCCATAACGGCTGATTGGCAGGCCAATGCTTGGCAACAACATATCTCACCGAATTTGAAAAAATATTTTGATGGTCAATTACAGTTTCAAGGTGATTTATCACTGTATCAACATCACAATGGCGGTTTTTCATATCAACTTACTATTGACTCAAACTTACAAAAAATAGCGTTGAAGCTGCCACAGCCATACAATAAAGCAGCGCAAATCAAAGTACCGTTAAAAATTTCCGTCGCTGGGCAGTTAGAGCAATCGATTTTTAACGCATTTTACGGCGATCAATTGAGCTTTTTTGGCGTATTAGCACATGATACAAGTCATTTTTCTCGTGCTCATATAGTATTAGGTAATGAACAAATGCTATTGCCTATGGATGGCTTTCATATTACCACTAAACTCGCCCAAGTAGATTTTACCGATTGGCAGCCGTTGATTAGCGATATTATTGATACGGTTGCTAGCGTTGCTGAGCCTAAAAGTGCCAAAGTGGATGTGGAAAATGCAACTACTTTGTTTTCAACACCTGAACGTATTCGAGGAACTATCGCTAAATTAGATCTTTTAGGGCAAACCTTAAACAATGTTTCTTTTAACTTATTAGATAAAACAGATTGGTGGCTTTTACAACTCAATGCGAAGAGACGCGCAGTCAAATTAAATTTTATCCAAATTGGTTAGAGCAGGGAGTTGATATTAATGCCGACTTTATTCATTTAACTACTAAAATTGATAATGAAATAGCAGCAGAGTCGCAAGGGACTATTACTTCGTCATTATCGGATGACGGTGTCTTTGATAATATGCCAAAAATTAATTTACATTGTGACCGTTGTCAAATTGATGAATTAAATTTAGGAGAAGTTAATTTATCTATATCGCGCAGCGGGCAAGATATTATTGAAATTGAGCATTTTAATGGCAAACGTGAACAAGCTCAATTTAGCTTGTCGGGGCAATGGCAGAAAAATGACCAGATATCAATTACTAGCATTACTGGGGAGTTGGCGTTAAAAGATATTGAATACGAGTTAGAGCAATTAGGTTATGGCTCCATTATTCGTGATAGCGGTGGTAAATTAAATGTTGATCTTAATTGGCAAGGTGGTCCACATGACTTTAGTTTTATCCATCTTAATGGTGAACTTAATGCCAGCATTGATGATGGTTATTTAGCGGATGTTAGCGATAAAGCACGTATTTTTTCTGTGTTAAGCTTGCAGTCTATTGTGAGAAAGTTAACCTTAGATTTTCGCGATATTTTTAGCGATGGTATGTTTTATAAAGACATTAAAGGCGATTATCATATAGAGGACGGGGTGTTATACACGGATAATACCCGTATGGATGGCACCGCAGGTAATTTATATATTAAAGGCAATACTAGTTTTGTTACCAATGCCCTTGATTATAAAATGTCGTATAAACCAAACCTAACCGCAAGTTTGCCCGTTTTAGCTTGGATCGCGACCCTTAATCCAGTCGTTTTTTTAGCTGGCGTAGCAATTGATCAAGTGATCACTTCTCAAGTTGTTTCAGAATTTAATTTTGAGCTTACGGGTAGTCTTAGCGAGCCTAATTTTAAAGAAGTTAATCGTAAAAGCAGAGATGTGAGTGTTGGCCGTTCTACGCCACCAAAGTTTATTGATTTTACCGAAAAAAGCAATATCGAACAAAAAAATATTCAAGAAGAAGATAACTTTAATAAAAAGTCGATTGAGCAGTATCCACCATCTCTGCCTTATAATCAGTTTAAAGCAGATGATCATAAACTTTTTAATCAAAATAATTATCAAGGTGAACTAAATAATGGTTAAGCTCAGTGCTATTCAACTTAACTCTACGCCAGATGTTGAACAGAATATTAAAGCGATCACTAAGCAGTTAGCAAAACTAATACCGCTAGAAAACAACGGAGAAGTTGAGCATATTGTGGTGCTGCCAGAGTGTTGTTTGTTTTTTGGTGCCAATGATCAAGCGCAGCTATCACTAGCCCAGCAATCAAAAAATAATAATGAACTGCAATTAGCCTTAAGTCAGTTAGCTAAGCAATATAAGGTTACCCTTATTGGCGGCACTATTCCGGTAGTTACTGAAAGTGGCGATAAGTTTACTAATACCAGCTGTATTTTTAATTCACGCGGTGAACTTATTACCAGTTATGATAAAATTCATTTGTTTGATGTCAATGTTGCTGATAATGCCAAGACCTATTGTGAATCTCGTTATACTCAAGCGGGTGATAAAGCTTGCGTGGCAAAAACATCAATAGCAAATATTGGTTTGTCGGTATGCTTTGATATACGTTTTCCTAGTTTGTATCAAAAACTTAGCGAGTTAGGTGCGGATATTATTACCGTGCCGAGCGCATTTACTCGCGTAACAGGCAAGGCACATTGGCAAACATTATTACAGGCCAGAGCGATTGAAAACCAAGTATACATTATTGCTGCTGGGCAAGAAGGTGTACATGCTAACGGCCGAGAAACATGGGGGCATTCAATGATCATTAGCCCTTGGGGTGAAATATTAGCTTACCTTGCACAAGGCGAAGGGATTATTACTAGTGATTTTATCCCCCTAGAAATACAGAGAATACGAACAAGTATGCCATTAAAGCATGCTTTAATATCCAATTAAAAATCGAGTTTTAAATGAATAATGTTGAGCAAGCCCTATTAGCCGATAGCCACATTGATGATGCTATTTTATCTAAAATATTGAAAAGCATGATGGGACGACAAGTAGATTTTGCTGATTTGTATTTTCAATCTAGCCAACATGAATCTTGGATGCTTGAAGACGGCATCGTTAAAGAAGGCTCATACAATATGGAGCGAGGGGTTGGCGTACGGGCTATTTCTGGTGAGAAAACAGGCTTTGCTTATTCTGATGATATTTCGCCATTAGCGCTTCAGCAAGCAGCAGATGCGGCTAAAGGCATTGCTGACAGTGGTAAAGGTGCACAAGTTCAAGCATTTAAACGCCAGTCTCCTATTAAAATATATCAAGCAATTGAGCCGCTTGGTAGCTTAACGCAAGAGCAAAAAATTGATTTGTTACACCAAGTTGAAGCACACGCCAGACAAGTAGATAGTCGCGTCAGTCAGGTTATTGTTAGCTTATCTGGTGTATATGAAAAAATATTAGTCGCGGCTAGTGATGGCACCTATGCCACTGATATTCGTCCTTTAGTGCGTTTGAACTGTTCTGTATTAGTGGAAGAAAACGGTAAACGTGAACGGGCTAGTGCCGGAGGCGGCGCTAGAACTGATTATAGCTATTTTTTTGAATCTGAAAATAATGCTGCTGGACAAGGACAAGCCCGGTATTTAACGTATGCTGAAGAAGCGGTACGTCAAGCCTTGGTTAATTTAGTTGCCGTTGATGCACCCGCAGGCACTTTTCCAGTAGTACTTGGTGCCGGTTGGCCAGGCGTGTTATTACATGAAGCGGTTGGTCATGGTTTAGAAGGTGACTTTAACCGTAAAGGTTCATCGGCTTTTTCAGGAAAAGTTGGTCAGCAAGTTACCTCAACTCTTTGTACTATTGTTGATGATGGCACCATGGAAAATCGTCGAGGCTCAGTTAGTATTGATGATGAAGGCACACCGGGGCAATATAATGTATTGATCGAGAAGGGTATTTTGAAAGGCTATATGCAAGATAAGCATAACGCGAAATTAATGGGCGTTAAACCAACAGGTAATGGTCGTCGTGAATCATATGCGCATTTGCCTATGCCGCGTATGACCAATACTTATATGCTTGCCGGAGAATCTAGCCCTGAAGATATTATTAAATCAGTGAAGAAAGGTATTTATGCACCAAACTTTGCTGGTGGGCAAGTGGATATTACCTCGGGTAAATTTGTCTTTACTAGCTCAGAAGCTTATTTAATTGAAAACGGAGAAATTACCACACCAATAAAAGGTGCTACTTTAATTGGTAGTGGCCCCGAGGCGATGAGAAAAGTTTCTATGGTAGGTAATGATCTTAAACTAGATGCGGGTGTTGGCGTCTGTGGTAAAGATGGTCAAAGCGTTCCTGTTGGCGTTGGTCAACCAACATTGAAAATTGATGAAATAACCATTGGTGGTACGAAATAGACAACAGTTCTTAGTGACGAGTTTATAGTTACGAGTATCAAAGACAACTTGT
>SPKZ01006509.1_pt1 | contig 32038 bp, 34 predicted proteins | sample 2456571 | NCBI WGS metagenome assembly SPKZ01 (sample SAMN11192286, study PRJNA482655) | marine metagenome | biome: ENVO:00000447; feature: ENVO:00000244|ENVO:00000211|ENVO:00000569|ENVO:00002023; material: ENVO:00002151; isolation source: ocean water from marine abyssalpelagic zone ...
GAGATATCGGGGCTGCGCTGGGGTGATTACGACTCCGCATCGAAGCCGCTTGGCTGTCTCAGACTCACCCGTCAGTACGGGGGGAGGGTGCTGAAGACTGATCGGCACCGGCAGGTCCCCGTGCATCCCGCTCTCGCGAAGCGATTGGCAGAGTGGAAGCTGGTCGGCTTTCCTCGTCTGTTCGGTCGCGTGCCTCGACCCGACGACTTTATCGTCCCGAACCATCGAAGCGGCGGAGGCTTGTCCCGCAGCTCCGGTTACAAGCGTGTCCACGCCGATTGCGTTGTTGCGGGAGTTAGCCTGCACGGCGTGCACGCGATGCGGCACACCTTCGTGACCCTCGCACGACAGGACGGCGCGATGAAGGATGTGCTCCAAAAGGTCACCCACAACGCCAAAGGCGACATCCTCGACAACTACACCCACTTCGACTGGGAGCCGCTCTGCAAGGCTGTCTCGTGCCTACAAATAGACCTGCGCAGAGGAGAGCTGGTGAGCCTCCCCTGCGCTGTCGGAGCACCGGTTTATGTCGCGCCTTATGACGCTGAAAATGAAACCGCGGAAAACGTGCTTGTTGATGGTGGAGGCGCCGGGAATCGAACCCGGGTCCGCGAGGCGTCCAAACTGCCCTCATTCACGTGCGTAGTCGATAAACCTCACCGACACGGTTCGCTGATTCGGCGGCGACCTAGTTTCTCGAGGATCTCACCTCTGCCCCCAAGAAACCCAGGACAGTGGCCAGTCTTAGTGATGACGTTTCCAGGCTACCAAGACAATCTTACCCTTCAACGGCTTCACTGGTTTTTACGCAGCGAAAGCGAGTGCGTTATCGTTCGCAACTAACGTTTGCCCAATTTTCAAGTAGGTCGGGCGCTACCGCACGCAGACATGTTCTTCAGTCCCCACGTCGAAACCGATCGCCCCCGTAAAGTGCCTTCCGCATCGGGGGAGGGGTTACAGGAAATCTAGTCCGATCCCGTGGCCCGTCAAGCCCGGTGGGCATTTGTCGCTTGAGTGGGCGGTTTTAAGCCTAAAGAGACTTCCAGTAGGGGCGCCGTTTGCTGTTCTTGAAGCGTGGATCTTCGACGGAAAGCACGTAGTCCACGCGTCGATTCTTGGGCTCCGCCACCTCGTCTTTGGTCTTTACGAGCAAGGATGCCTCTCCAAAACCCTCGTAGGAGATGGCCAGCTTGAGGCCATGGGAGCGGAACCAGCGAGCGATCGAGCGCGCGCGCTGGCGGGAGAGTTCGACGTTACTGTGATTCATGCCCACGGTGTCCGTATGACCACCGACGTATAGCTTGATAGTGCCCAAGTCTTTGTGCGTGCCAATGGCCTCCAAGATTTTTTCCAGGCTGTCCCGCAGTTGGGGGGTTTGACTTTTACGGATCTTCGCTGAGTTGGTGGCGAAGTTGACCTCTTCGTGGGGGATCCAGAGGGACCACGGCACGATGCGAACGCCGGCGTAGTAACCGTGAGCGTCTGTGGCGAATATTTCGATCTTCGCCACCTTGTCTTTGTTTGACGGCGTCCAGGTCAGGGGCAGCCAGCTACCGGCGCGACGTCCTTTGAAGTCGTGAGTCTCTTCGGCGATGACTTCGCCGCTATCCGCGAAGACCTTGATGTCGACGTGACTGGCCTTGCGCGACATGCGTACTCGTACTCGCCGCTTGTCGATATCGACTTTTCGTTTGTCGATCTGAACTGTCAGCGGCGGCAGTTTGCGTGCGGCCTTGGCTCCTTCAGCCTTGGCTTCTTGTTGGCTCCCTACGACACCGCATAACAGCACCGCCGAGAGAGCAGTCCGGTATAGCGCTCGTCCCATCGGACAAGTGTAACAAGAAATACGTCGCTACCGTGCGTGTCGACACAGCTCATGGGGGAGTGCGGGTGAAGTGCCTTCAAGCCATGAGGATCGCTGAGCTTCGTGTTGATGACGCATAGGGACAAGAAGAGATTTATGCCGGTCCGGCTTCTAGACAACACTGACGTGGCTACAATTCCGTAGCGTCAGCGGAACGTTGTGAGACGTTCGTGTTTGGGGTCGTTCGGTCATGTATGCGGTGAGGGATCGAGCTCTACTCCGCGCTGGACAGTTTGCACCGTGCGTTTGCCGACGAAGCTTAGCGCTTTACTCGAATGATGCGATCGCCGAAGGACGAACCGAGCACTAACTCATTGCCGAGATCGACTGCGACGGTGGCGCCGCCCATGGGGGCTCCGACGTTGGAGAAGATGACATCGCCTTGCAAAGTCTTGGGATCGAGGGCCTGGATCTCAAACTCGAAGGGACAGGCGCCCTTCTCCAGTTCCAGGCAGGCTCCCTTGTCCAGATGGGGGGCGGTATGGGACGCCACCAAGAGACGCCCGTCTTTTCCCCAAGCGGAATTGTCGGGGGCTACGACGTGACCGGTCGCGAGTCGTTTGCCAGTGGCGCGGGAGATGCGACGTACTTCATCCGTGGCGCCGACGTTGAGGTAGATGTCCTCGCCGTTCGCTGAGATTTCGAGACCATTGGGGAAGGGGGCCTCGGTGCCGGGCACCAAACGCCATGCTTTGTTCGGCTGCCATTCGTAGACGCCGCCTGTGTCGAGCCCCAGACCGGCACGGAGGATGCCCCAATAGAACCAACCGCTGAGCATGTGGGTGGCGAGAAAACCTCCGTCCGGCAGATTGACGACGTCATTCAAGAACAGCTCTTCGGGGGCGACGGAACATCCTCGCCATTCGAGTTGTAGATCTTTGCCTGTTCCCACCAACTCGAAGAATTCGATGGACTCACGATTAGCGTGATTGACGACCAGTAGGCGCCAGCTACCGTCTGTTTGTTTGGCGAGATCGATGCCGTGGGGATTGATGGCAGCGCCCATTTCTCCGGGACAGCTGGCATCTCCCCAGATCGATTTGGGCGAAGATTTCGAGCCCGGATAGGCGACACGCATCTTCTCCGTCTTCAGATCGAAGAGGGCCAAGCTCCCCGGCGTGTCTCGGTTCATGAACGAGCCCATCTGGGTGACCACGAGATGTTGTCCACCCTCTACGATGGCGATGTCCTCCGGATTATGGAATCCGCAAATCGGGTGGATGTTGCTCTTGTCTTCGCAGTCGAAGATGGGGTCCGGAGTGCAGCCGAGGAAGGCAGATAGAAGAAAGCCAAGAAGCGGAATTCGAGCAGCGAAAGTCATCGCCGCCCGTATGCCTTTGGGGGCGCAAATATTCAATACGGGGGGGGCCTAGGACGGAACCGGGCTGATGCAGGGGATACAGTGCGAAAATACGCATTATTCTGCGCGGAAGGCGTCTTCGGTCGCGGCTGTGGGTGTGGCGTTCTGTATCGTGGTTTTGAGGATCCTCCCGTCATGAAGATTTCGTTCAACATCGGCACCACGAATGTTGCCGGAGAGGCTGTGCCCTGCGCGGAGCGAAATTTGTCGCTGTCGGTGTCCCTGGGTTTTGATAGCGAGGGCGGCATCTACACGGGCATCGACAGGGCTGATGTTCACATCGAATGCCAGAGTAGCGGAGCCGAAGTCGCCATGGTGCTCGACTGCTGGGTATCTCTCCTACATCGCCGTCGGCGAGCGGCGGGAGTGGCTCGCTGGTCCGGGTGAGTACCCAAGCCCACGTGCTCACGGACATGACCGATTCACAGACCGCGATTGCTGAGGTTGTCGACAAATTGCACACCAGGAACGGCTGGACGGCGTTGTCTGAGGGGGGGCGCTTGGCGCACGAGACCTTCACCCAAGCGGGCGTCAGCGATGCCGCAGATTCGGCGTGTTCCGCGGGTCTCAAGTAAGCGACCGTCGTTTACACCGACGGCGTTGACAATCACTCGGCCGGCGAGCTTTTTGCGAAAGCTGTGTGACGCCGCCGGATGGCATCGCCACGAGCCTGGCAGAGCTCTACGGCTTAAGCGTCAGTGGAGTGAACATTCCGATTTACACCGTCGGGGTTGGACATGAGGTAGACGAAGAGCTTCAGCGCCAGTTGTCGCGATACATGGGTGGCGAGTACTACGCGAAGACAGACTACGCGAGCGCCGGCGTAGCTGCTCCCTAAGTTCAATACTGAGCCTGACGACGATGAAGATGACTGACGGCGCGCGTAACTCAGACTAGTCGCGCTGGGCGCGAACCCCGTGGTCGCGTCCAAACGCCGCAGCGGCGAACCGGCGTCGGTGGTCGCAATGGCCCCCTCACGGTTTGAGAAAGCACATGGCTGATTGCGGGCAAAAGTGGGGGAATATGCGTTTCTCTCGCCTCGGAAGCGCCGTGAGCTAGATTATGGCTCTGCGGCCCCCCGCGTCATACAGCGACCGAGGTCCTGAGCTGCGTCGGGTATTGAAGCGGGGGGTACTGAATTAGTCCAGCGGCCGAGAATGCTATTTGCGACGGAGCATATCTGGTAGTGTCTGCGGTGAATCGTGAGTGACAAAAACGCACAAGCTCCTTCCGCTCCGCCGGAGGACCCCACTGCCGGAACTCTGCTGGAGGCGGGGTTGGTGGACTCGGTTGGCACGATTGACACGGTGGACGGAGTGAGCACCGCCCGCGTTCCCGAGTCGACGGCGAGCGCTCAACGCGGCGTCGTGTGCGATTCCCGGACGGCACTCTCTCAGTTGGCCGTCCCTGCGCTGAACGGACACGCCCTCGATGTCTCTCCAGAATCGGGATTGGCGCGCAAAGGGGAGTGCACGACCATTGATCCTCCGGGCGCTCATATGGCCCCCGGCGAGATCCCCTTCGAGGACCGGTATCGCAACGATGGCGAAATCGACCGCGGCGGCATGGGTACGATTCACCAAATCTTCGACAAGGTTCTGTTGCGCTCCCTAGCGATGAAGACTATCCGCGCGGACGAGATCACGCCGGGTGACCTACATCGTTTCATCGAAGAGGCGCAGATCAACGCCCAGCTGGACCACCCCAACATTGTTCCCGTGCACGAGCTTGGCGTGAAAGCGGAAGCGCACGGCACCTACTTCACCATGAAGTTGGTCCGCGGTCGCACCCTCAAATCCGTCATGCGCGGCATGCACCAAGAAGATTTTGCCGCTCGCTCACTGATGCAGGCGGTTCGCATCATGCTTCGAGTTTGCGAGGCCGTGTCCTTCGCCCACAACAAGGGCGTGATTCATCGAGACTTGAAGCCCGAGAACATCATGATCGGGGATTTCGGCGAGGTCTATGTGATGGATTGGGGCGTGGCTCACATCCTCCACGGTACCGGGCAGAGACCGCCGGGGCCGGACAGTGTCCGAGTGAGCAGTTCAGGAACCGGTAACTCTGCGAGTCGCATGATCGCTGGCACCCCGAAGTACATGGCCCCCGAGCAAGCGGTGGGAGACGCCTCTCGATTGGATGAGCGAACCGATGTTTACGGAATCGGGAGCATTCTCTACTACTTGCTGACCTCTCAGGGGCCGAACAAGGACTTGGTCGCTGCGGTGGCTGGCCGCATCACCCCCCCGTCGGAGATTGGCGCGTGGGATTCTCTGCCTCCTGGCTTGGTGGGCATCACCATGAAGGCGCTGTCCAAGAACAACGAAGACCGCTACCAGTCAGTCGACGAGCTTCACGTCGCTCTCGAAGAGTTCATGGTGGGCGGTGGTTGGTTCGCCCGCCGAACCTTCGCTAAAGGGGAGCTCATCTTGAAGGCGGGGGAGCAGGGCGATGAGGCCTATATCATCGCTTCCGGGAGTTGTGAGGCATTCAAGGAGCTCGGCGGAAAGCGTGTGGCGCTGCGGAACATGTACGCGGGTGATGTGTTTGGCGAGATGGCGGTCATGAGCGACGAGCCGCGCACCGCCAGTGTGGTCGCCCTAGAGGACACGGAAGTCACTGTGGTCACCCGGGACTCTCTCGAGCGGGAACTAGGCGGTTCCAATTCCTGGGCTGCGCAATTCGTGCATGCTTTGGTGGCGCGATTCCGAGATGTGGACGAGCGATACAGTGAGTTGCTAGAGGCCCAGGGCGAAGGCAAGACTTGAGCCGGCTGCGACCGACCCCGCGCGCAACCCGACTGCGGGCGACCCCACTGGCGTTTGAGACGGCTTCGAAGACGACTTAGACGGGCTCAAGCAGTGTGATAGCGTTCGGGCCATGAGCGATTGGGACGTAAAGAATAAGCGCATCGTGATCACGGGCGCTACAAGCGGGATTGGCCGGGCTGCCGCCACCGCGCTGGCTCGCCAAGGCGCGGAGATCACGATTGTGTGCCGCAGCAGGCGAAAGGGCGAGGCGGTGGTAGCGGAGATATGCGAGATGGCGCCGCAGGCGGGCGTCGACATCGTGATCTGCGATTTCGAGAAGCTCAGCGATGTGCGTGCCGCAGCGGAGCGCTTGTTGGCGGACTCACGACCCATCGACGTCTTGTTCAACAATGCGGGCGTATTGCATCTCAAACGAGAACTTACCGTTGATGGTATTGAGCGCACCTTCGCGGTGAACCACCTGGGTTACTTCTTGTTGACGACCTTGCTGCTTGAGCGCATGCAAGAGAGCGAGGCCGCTCGAGTAGTGAGCACGGCGTCTATCGCTCACAAGGCAGTGAAGGGTCGAATCGATTTCGACGATCTTCAAGGAGAGAAGGGCTACCGCGCGTTTCGCAACTACGGAATCACAAAACTCGCGAACATCCTGTTCACTCACGAGCTGGCTAAGCGCTGCGAGGGCACCAGTGTCACGGCGAACTGTTTTCACCCGGGCCTGGTCGCGTCGGGTTTTGCGTCCAATAATGGCATCCTGGCGAAGTTGCTGTTACCGCTGATCGCGCTATTAGCTCGCTCCAATGAGAAGGGGGCCGAAACGGGCGTGTATCTGTGCGCCTCCCCCGAAGCATCAGCTCACAGCGGGCGTTACTTCTTCGACTGCCAAGCGCACTACCCCAAACGATTCGCGTCCAATGACGAAGACGCCGCCCGCTTGTGGAAACACAGCCAGGCGCTGACCGCGGAAGCGTAGGGTCAAAATCATGGCGCTGAGCGTTGTATTTTGCGGAGAAGGGCCACCGCCCGTGAGGATTTCCCCCGGCTATTTAACTCAAGGCGTTGGCACACGGCTTGCTCAGTCGGTATGCTAATGGTCTACCTCTCGCTGCTTCGCAAACGTCAAGAGCCCTCCTACATTCGCCGTCGTGGCCCTGGCCCGCTCGGCATTCGCTGTCTGGTGATCCGTACGGGTAGGGGACTGGGTCGGAACGTTGAGCCGCCGGCAGCGGCACAAAAAACCGATCGCTAGCCAGGACTGGCGGCCTCTTCCCGGCAGTTTTTCGCGGGGGATTGGTAGGGGCAGGGACCGCGTGTTTCAGGGCTTTGCATGGCAATTGTCCCCGGTTAGGAGTGCGGGGTCATGTCTGACTCCGTCAAGATCGCACTGATTCAACGCGCCTGCAGCGATGACGTCGGTGTCAATATAGCCGGTGCCCTGGGCGCCGTGGAAGAGGCTGCCAGTCGGGGTGCCCAGTTCGTGGTGTTGCCCGAGTTGTTTGCGTCCCGATACTTTTGCCAAACTGAAGACGCAGCTCTCTTCGATCTGGCCGAGTCTATTCCGGGGCCCATCACTTCGGCCACTGCTGAGCTCGCGCGCCGATTGGACATCACGATCCTGGCGTCGGTGTTTGAGAAGCGGGCGGCGGGCATCTATCACAACACCGCGTGTGTGGTGACTGCGGACGGTGATCTGTCTCGCCTCTACCGCAAGATGCACATTCCCGACGACCCAGGTTACTACGAGAAGTTCTACTTTACGCCGGGGGACATCGGCTTTGTCGCTCATCAGAGCCCCCATGTGACGGTCGGGCCGTTGATCTGTTGGGACCAATGGTATCCGGAGGCGGCGCGATTGACCGCCCTGCGAGGGGCGCAGATATTGTGCTACCCGACGGCTATCGGCTGGTTGCCAGAAGACAAACAAGAGCTCGGGGAAGAGCAGCTCGCCGCTTGGCAGACCATTCAACGATCCCACGCTATCGCAAACGGAGTCTTTGTGGCGTCCGTGAATCGAGTCGGCCACGAGCCGTCAGCTTCCGGCGGCATCGAGTTCTGGGGTCATTCTTTTGTTGTGGACCCGTCCGGACGCGTGATCGCGGAGGCGGGATCGGGCGAGGAAATCCTCGTGGTGGATTGCGATTTATCGATGATCGAAACTCAACGGAGGGGTTGGCCCTTCTTACGAGATCGACGAACCGACGCCTACGGTGGCATCACTGAGCGCTGGCTCGGGGACGCTGACAGGAGTGGCGCTGACAGGAGTGGCGCTGACAGGGCCGACACAGCTGGGGTCGACGATATCGGGGCCAGTGATGCCAACCAAGCAGCCGATGCCAAGAGCTAGGCCACTCTCGGAGCGGCTGCCGATGGAGCTCGGCTACCGATTGCCCGCTGAGTGGGAACCGCATCGGGCGACGTGGATCGCTTGGCCTGGCAAGCGCTCAGACTGGCCCGGCTGCTTTTCTCAAATTGCGCCGGTTTTTGTCGAGATCGTACGCTTGCTTCACCACCAGGAGCGTGTGCGCATACTAGTCAAGAACGCCGCGGAGCGAGAGCGTGTGCGTCGGCAATTGGTATCCGCGGATGTTGATCTAGAGTCGATTGACCTTCTACTTGTGGAGACGGACCGCTCCTGGACTCGGGACTACTTACCGCTGTTCGTCACGAAGGGCGCGAAGAAAGCGCCGCGCCGCCCCACAAGCCTGGGCAGCGTCAACTTTGGCTTCGACGGCTGGGCTCGTTACCGAGACTACAAGCGCGATGACGCCGCGGGCCGTGCGGTGAGCGCGGCTCTGGAATGTCTGGCCTGGACACCTACGGGGCCGGATGCAAGAGGACTCGTCGTGGAGGGCGGAGCTATCGACGTGGATGGCGAAGGCACGCTGTTAGCCACAGAGAGCTGTTTTTTGAAAGAGCCGCGAGGGCGCTTTCAGCGCCTGGGACGAGAATACGCCGAGCAGTGTTTTCGTGACTACCTGGGGATTACTTGCACTATTTGGCTGGGGGATGGCGTGGCCGGCGACGACACCTCCGGGCATGTCGATGACTTCGTCCGTTTTGTGGAGCCGGGGACGCTGGTGCTGAGCTGTGAGGAGAATCGGCGCGATCCCAATTATCGTCCCCTGGCGGCGGCCCGTGATCGTCTGCTGGGGACGAAGGACGCGGCCGGACGGGCGCTGCGGGTCATCGATCTGCCGATGCCAGCGCCGGTTGTACGTCAGGATCAGCGCTTGCCTGCCAGCTACGCCAATTTCTACATCGCCAACGGTCTGGTATTGGTGCCGACCTTCAACGATCCGGCAGACCGTATCGCCCTAGGCATTCTGGCGGAGCTATTTCCTGATCGCGAGGTCGTCGGCGTTTACTGTCGCGATCTCGTGCTCGGTTTGGGGGCGATCCACTGCAGCACCATGCAGGAACCCTGGAGTCGCCCAAGGACCTCACTATGAAATTTGATCCGCCGCTGTTACCGGGGAAGTTTGTTCGGCGCTACAAGCGTTTCTTTGCGGATATCGAGCTCGATTCCGGAGAGTTAGTGGTTGCCCACTGTCCGAATACCGGGTCCATGAAGACCTGCCTGGAACCGGGATCACCGGCGTGGGTGAGCCCGAGTGACAATCCGAAACGAAAGCTCAAGTTTACGTGGGAGATAGCGCAAGTGGGGACAGCGAAAATCTACGTGAACCCGGTGGCTGCCAACGCCGTTGTTGTCGAGGGAATCGAACGAGGGGTGGTGACGGAGCTGTCCGGCTATTCTGAGTTGAAGCGCGAGGTGAAGTACGGGCAGAACAGTCGCATCGACGTGGTGCTCAGCTCTGGAAAGAAGCGCTGCTACGTGGAAGTGAAGAATGTCACGCTAGATGTGGGCGGCCAGCGCACGACCTTTCCGGATTCAGTGAGCGTGCGGGCCACGAAACATGTCGAAGAGTTGATTCGTGTAAAACAGAGTGGCGATCGGGCGGTGCTTTTGTTCTGCGTCAGCCGTAGTAACGCGATCAGCGTGGGGCCCGCAGACGATATCGATCCGGTGTACGGAGAGGCGCTGCGCCGAGCCGCGAAACAAGGGGTCGAGCTCTTGGCCTACCGGGTATCCATCACGCCCAAGCGGGTATTGCTTCAGAAGTCGATTCCGGTGATTCTTTGAGCGCTGCTGCTTGAAAGTGATTACTTGGGTTCGGGCGGGGTGTAATACGCGACTAGTTTGGCGGGGCCAGACGCGGTCACGCTGAACCCGTCTTGAAACGCGGTTTCTTGATTGCGGGCGATCATCCGATTCTGAAAAGGTGTATCCGCGGTCAGTTCACCGAAGGCCGAGCAGTTGACATCAGAGCCCCGGGAAAAGATCGCAATTCGTCCGCCGACTTGGATCTTTTGTTCAAATCGAATGGTCTCCGTTTGCCCCTTGTGGAGCGATACGGGGCCAAAGGTTTCCGTCCGGTTCTCGTCCTTGACGAAGTAGTACACCCGAATGAACGAGTTCATCACCGAGCCAACCATACCGGAGTTGAAAGGGAGAGCTGCTCCTCGACGAATCACGATATCGTGGTCTATCAGGATGTCGTCCTTCGCTGCGTTCAGACTGGTGAAGATGGCGTCCCTAACCGGAGCAATGATGAGCTGAGGTCCGGGCAGCGGGGCTTCCGTCGGAATGGTGGCGTAGGCCTGTAGCCCCGCTTCCAGCGCCGCAGTCATTTCGGCGGGTTTCCCATCGTCGTCGTAGAAGGCGAGCCGAATCACCGCGGTGTCGAGACTTTCATCCGGCGGAATGACGCCTAGCAGCGGAGGGGACTTCATGGATATGTTGGTCATTCATTCCAATGACCCCACCTTATGCGGCGCTGCCCCCGAGGGCAGGCCGTAGAGCGGATTCCTTTGAACCTGCCCTTCCTTGTTCACCATAGTTGGGATGCACCAGTAGTAGATCTCACCGTCACCCCAGACGTCTGTGTCATCGACGACGAAGGCGGCGAGCATATTGATGGTGAGGTGGGAGGGGTCCGCATCCAGTTGGGCCATCAACCGCCCGTGGGTGGCGTCTTCGGATTGCACCCCGATGGATTTCATCAACGAGGGGGTCAGACCCAATTGTTCAGGGTTACTCAGGGCTTTGGCGATTGCATCGAGTTTCATAGCCGACAATTGTAGCGAGCTTTTTCCCCTCGCGTCTCTGAGGGGCTTGGTAAATCCCGACGGAGTCAGCCGCCAAATGATCAGGGGGTTACGATAGAGGGGTGGGCTAGCGTGCTACCCCCTGCCGGTTCGAGTCTACGGTTCGAATCTACCGAGCAGCGACCGCAGAGGCCGCGGCTGGCCAATTATCCGCGGCGCTTGCGCACTGCTTGGCTGAGCTCTTCGAGGCACACAGCCGTGGTGTCCCAGCTCATGCAGGCGTCTGTGATGCTTTGTCCGTACTTGAGCTTGGAGGGATCTTTGAGATCCTGGCGACCCGCCACCAGGAAGCTCTCGAGCATGACGCCAAAGACAGAGCGGTCGCCGCCGGCGATACTTTCACACAACTCGGATACGACCGCGGGTTGTTTTTCGTGGTCCTTGCTGCTGTTTCCGTGGCTGCAGTCGACCATGAGGCGGGGTCTTTGCTTGGCTTTTCCAAGGCGGGCAATCGCCGCGCCGACGTCCGCCGTTGAGTAGTTCGGGCCGTCCGAGCCGCCGCGCAGAATGAGATGACAGTCGGGGTTGCCCGTGGTCGAGACGATGGCGGCTAGGCCCTGTTCTGTCACGCCCAAAAACCGGTGAGGGTGGGCGCTGGACTTGATAGCATCGAGGGCGATCTGGATGGTGCCGGCGGTGCCGTTCTTGAAGCCGATGGGCATGGAGAGTCCGCTGGCGAGTTCTCGGTGCACTTGGCTCTCGGTGGTGCGCGCACCGATGGCTCCCCAGCTGACGAGACCCGCGATGAACTGCGGACTGATCGGATCGAGGTATTCGCAACCACAAGGGACGCCCAACTCGCAAACGTCACGCAGGAAGGCTCGAGCCATTCGAAGCCCGCGATTGATCTCGTAGCTGTCGTCCAAACCGGGGTCGTTGATCAGCCCCTTCCACCCGACCGTGGTCCGAGGCTTTTCGAAGTACACACGCATAACGATGCAGAGATCGTCCTGATACTGGTCCTTGAGGTCCTTGAGTTTTTCCGCGTACTCCCGGCCAGCCTTCGGGTCGTGAATCGAGCAGGGCCCAGTGACGACAACCATGCGGTCATCATCGCCCGCGAGGATGGCGCTGATCTCGCTACGTGCGAGTTCCACCGTGGTTTCGGCGGTATCCGATGCGGGAATTTCTTCCAGCAGGATGGCGGGGGACAGCAGGGGGCGAACGCTGTCGATACGGAGATTGCGCGTGGTCATGCTCGGGCCTTAGCATGTGGCGCAGACGGGATCGACCGATAGAAATTGCCCCGAGATGTCCCTTCTAGTGGCAAGGTGAGCACCCCATAGCTTGCTCAGGGAGTGTTTCCAGGTGTCTTCAGTTCGGCTTTACTCGATTATTCTCGCTCTTCTCGGCGTGGTGTCTCTGTCTCTGTCTCTAGTCGCCAGGGCCCAGCCAGCGGCAGCTTCGGGCCCCCTCGCGGTGGTCATCTCCGACGTAGTCGGTGACGCAACCGAAGACGCGAAAGTTCGCGCTGCGCTTTACGAGCTGTTGCGGCAGAAGGGGTACCCACCGGCGGCGCGGATCGACACCAAACAGGCGAGCAAAGACTTAGGATTATTGCGGGCGGGCCGAGTGACGTCGAAAATGGCGGACTTGATTCGCTTGCGGGATTCCTTGAAGGTGGCCTGGCTCGTACGGGTGACCACCGATGTCGCGGGAGCCAACCAGCACCGAGCACTGATTCTCGTAGTGGGCCCGGAAGTGTTTACGACCCGTGTGGACGTCGGCGCGGGAACCTTTGCGGGGCCCATCACAGCCGAGCTCGAAGGTCGAATCCCACAGCTGCTCTCGGAGGCTGTACCAGCGGAGGCGACTGCCGCGCCGGGGCGCATCATCGGAGGTGCCTACGGTCGAAACCTACCCACTCTCGAAGAGGAGCAGGCTGCTGACTGGGATACAGTACGTGGATTTGACGCCTATTACGGAGCGGGCGTCTTGGTGACGGGTTTGCAGATGGCCGATGTCGCGTTCCAAGAGCCTCAGCCGGTCGCCCCGCACTCCGGAGCCGGGGTCACGGATATGTATGGGATCGGTGGCGGGCCCAGTTTGCGATTCGGCGGTCGCGCCTTGTTCGTTTCGGATCCGGATAGCGGTTCGAGCGCAGTGGGAGGCATTCGGTTCGGCAGTGGAGTCGATCTCAACTTCCAGATGGCTTGGGAGCCTGACGGCTACAGCTATTCGACAGCCGGCGACCCGCAAATCCAGCGCCAGCTGCAAGGCTATCTATATGTGAACGTTCCGGCGCAGGTGGGCTTCCAGTTGGGCTTCGGGAATTTCACCGCCCACGAAACCTGGCGCGGGGTCATCGTGGGCCTCGCCTACTCACCGACGGCGACGCTATTTGTAGACATGAGCCGAACGTTTCAGGAAGCAGCGGAGCTCTATTGGAACTTCGCCGGTGCTGAATTGACGGTCGATTTGGTGAACCTCAATGCGGATCGTCACGAGCCCGAGCCCCAGATACGAATCAGTGCCTTCGTCTTGCCGCCGATACAAACCGAACAGCCAGCCATCGCGAGCTTGGGCTGCGCTTATATCTGGTACTGACCGCCGTACGATCCGCCCCAGAAACTTGCCGGCTACCGCGCGACCGGCAAGGATCCCGCCGTGACCGGATGCTTAGGGAAGTGCAAAACTATCGGATTTCTAACGGCAGCGATGGCGCTCGCCTCGCCCGGGGCAAGCGCCGACTCGAGCCATCGGATCCGGCCAGGGGAGAGCCTCTCCACGATCGCCAGGGACCACGGGATCAGCATTGCGTCGCTCATCGCCCATAACCGTATTTTGCGGGAGGATCATATTCAGGCGGGCACGAAGCTATCGATTCCGGATGGCAGCCAGCCGCTGCCCCGTCTGCCGCCGCAATGGGTAATGGCCAAACCGCCCCTGTCGGCGCAGACCACCAAGAGCTCAGCCGAGCGTGGCGGCAACCCGTGTCGCACCAAAGATCCTGGCTTCGGTAGCTATGGCGATTGGGACAGCTCGCCAATGTTGGGCAAGATGCTGGCTCCAAAATCGGGCGGCCTCGACGAGAACGGTGAGTTCGACGTCCTGTTTCACTTTCACGGTACCGAGCCGGTTCGCAAGGAGTGGGTGCGGGGCATGAGGCGCGGTGTGCTGGTCGCGGTGGATCTCGGTATTGGCTCGGGGCCCTACAGCGAAGCCTTCGGCGAGCACGCGCGGTTTCGAAATCTCGTCGCCAGTGTTGAGGCGGCGATGGCCAAGCGCCATGGAGTGGCGGCAGCCCGAGTTCGCCACGTGGGTCTCAGTGCTTGGAGCGCGGGCTACGGTGCAGTGGGCACGATCCTGAACCAAAGTTACGGACGCCGTCGGGTCGACTCCGTGTTCCTACTGGACGGGCTTCACGCCGGTTACTCAGGGGTGAGTATGAACCCTCGGCAACTCCAACCCTACGCTGATTTCGCTCGGCGGGCGGCTGCGGGCGACAGCCTGATGTTTGTCAGTCATTCATCTATTCTGCCCAACGGTTACGCCTCCACAACAGAGACAGCGCAGTACCTCACTTGGGCAACCGGGGGACAACCGGTGTCCGCGACTCCCCGCCGCTCCGATCCTCTAGGTTTGGAGTTGATCTCTAAGTTTTCTCAGAACAAGTTCCACGTTAGAGGATTTTCAGGAAGTGCCAAGGCGGATCATTGTGCCCATGTGGCATTGCTGAGGGATGTGTTTCGGGTCCACTTAATGAGCCATTGGGCTCCTCCAGCCGACCGCCGGACCACGTCCCGGTAGTTTATTCGGAAGTATTTTCTCCCTCAATCGTTCCAGATGGCTCCAATTTATCCCGGGCTGGATGCGGGCTTCAGGCGGGAGACGACCGGGCGCACCTTCGGCAGAGCTTCCGCAGCCTGTTAACTAAGCCCGGCTGATTCTGCCGGGCGGAGTCTCGACTCTGGGGGTTCCGCCAGCTTGGCACGCCACGCCTTTCGATCTTGCAACTGACGAGTTGCAAGGGCGAGGAAGTACGAGTTGGAAATGGCCAAGAGGAGTGCACCGGGGACGGTGTCGGTCCACCGGCTCAGGAGAATTCGTGAGGTTTTGGCTGACGCGAGTCCGCGAATACCGGCGGGGGGAGTTCTGCTTTTGTGTTTCGTGGCCGTACTGAACGCAGTACAAGCGCAAGGCCAATAAAGTCTGCCCAGCCGCATGCCTAGGGCTTCCCCCATCCATGGATCCGACGGAACGCGAAACACAAGCCCTCTTGAGATTGGGCACGACCCTCAAGGGCAAGTGGAAGCTGCTCCGACTGGTCGGCACCGGCGGATCCGCGTGTGTGTACGAGGCGGAGCACCGCAATGGCAAACGCGTGGCGATCAAGATGTTGGATCCGGAACTGTCGTCGGAGTCGATCACCCGCGAGCGCTTTCTGCGTGAGGGCTATCTCGGAAACTCCGTCAATCATCCCGGCGCTGTGGTCGCCGACGACGATGATATGGGGAGCGACGGTTGTGCCTTCCTGGTCCTCGAGTTCTTGGATGGCGAGTCACTGGAATCTCGTCGTCTACGAAAAGGCACTTTGGAGAGTTCTGAGGTCTTGTCCCTGATGGATCAGGTGCTCGACGTTTTGGCCGCGGCTCACCAGGTGGGCATCGTGCATCGGGACATCAAACCCGACAATATGTTCCTCACCACCGAACGACAGATCAAGCTACTCGACTTCGGAATCGCCGCAAATGCCAAAGCCATTAGCAGCGGCCAGACCCAGCAGGGTTCGCTGATGGGAACTCCGGCGTTCATGTCACCGGAGCAGGCCCGGGGCCGTTGGAACCAAGTGGATGCGCGCAGTGACATTTGGTCTGTTGGTGCCTCCATCTTTACACTCTTGGCCGGACGCCACGTTCACGACGCCGAAACGGTGAACGAAACCGTGGCCCTCGCGATCACCCGACACGCCCAGCCGCTAGCCTCGGTGGTGCCCGGGATTGAGCGCTCGGTTGCCGAGCTGGTGGACAAGGCTATCCAATACGATCCCGCGGAGCGCTATCAGTCTGCGGAGGAGATGCAGGAAGCCCTGCGTCTAACCTACGAACGCCTTCAGGATAACACCGAGAGAGCGGGGGAAAAACGCATCCCCATTTCCGAGGTCCCCCTCAGTGCTCCCGCGAGTTCGCTACGTGAGCCGTTGCTCGCGGATACGGTGACGACAGGGCGTGGGGTGGCCGCGTCGGTTAACCGAGGTCCTGGTGGAGTGAAGGGGCCGATGGCCGCGTTGGCGGTGGGAGTGGTGGCCGTCGTACTCTGGGCGTCCTACCTGTTGCGTGAGCCTGCCCCCGTGGTGGGCGCGGCTGCTGTGCCCTCGGCTAGTGTGCTCTCGGCCACCCCATCGGCGGTGTCCGAGCGAACGGAAACAACACCGGAGCCGAATCAGCAGCCCGCGAAAGCCGCTCCTGTCACGACGCCCTTGGCGGACCTTCCCGTGGTCCAGCAGCCCGAGGAGCTAATGAAGCTAAAGTCAGCCCCCAAGCGACGCTACGTTGCGCCGCCGCCGAAAAAGAAAAAACGCTCGAGGGAGCTGGCACCAGTCCCCTTCTGAGAATCGTTTTGCCGGTATTACGGACACCGATGCCCTACGGGCTCGGCGGGATGGAATAGACGTCGTTTCGAGGGGATCGAGCGGGTGTTACTCGGACGACTCGGGGCAGCACTATTCCGCCATGGCCAAACGTTGTATGGCGCTCTGAGATCACAGCTCATCAGCGGAATTCAATAAAACCTTAAAAAACTAGTGCGGGGATCACAGATACGGGAGGGAAAATCCGCAGTACTGGATCCAACCAAGGGCGTCAGAATCCCGGACTCGGTGTAGCGTCCGGCGGATAGCTGCTTTCAGATCGCGAACGTTCTTCGGCATCGCGTGCCTGACGAGTGCCTTGACTTTTGACCAGGTGGCTTCGATCGGGTTGAGATCAGGACTGTAGCGAGGGAGGCGGAGGCTCGATGCACCTGCGTTTTCTACAGCAGCGAACACTCCGGCGTTCTTGTGCATGTTGATGTTGTCCCAACACACGATGTCTCCTGGACGGAGGGTGGGCGCTAATCGTTGCTCCACGAAGCGTCGGAAGTCTTTGATCTTCACTCCGCCGTCAACCGTCATCAGGGCGCTGATCCCATCGGCGTTCAGCGCCGCAATCATCGAGACGTGTTGACCACGTGCGTACGTTTGTTCAGGACCAGAAAGTGGTTCCCCCTGCGGCGCCCATCCTCGAAGTGGGCCGATCCCGGGATGACACCCCGATTCGTCTATGAATACAAGTCGAGACGAATGCAACTCGTGCTGTGATTCGCGAAAAGCGTGCCGTTCGGCAACGATATCAGGTCGATCTCGCTGCGGAGCGTATGGAGTTTTTTTAAAGCTGTAGCCCAGTTGATGCATCGCGCGGAGCACCGTCGACCGATGGACTCGGTTATTGGGAAAGCGTTTGTTGAAGCGTTCGGTGACCTCGTATGAACTCATGTACGGATCGCGCGTAATTTCTGCCCGAATTCTATCGAGATGAACCGTTTCGAGCGCGCAAGCGCGACCAGGCTGCTTCCGAGCCTCCAGACTTCGCCCTTCTCGCTGTTTTCTGGAAATGCGCTCCACGGTTGTGACCGAGACCCCGAAGCGCTCAGCGATAAGTGGATGGTTCTCCTCTGCCGAAACGATAGCGTCAGCGATACGTTTTCGCAGGTCTAAAGATAGCGGTGTCGTCACGTGTCGAGTAGGTCATGTGGAGAGCATTCCGTCGATCTCCTTCCGTATTTTTGAATCCCGCACTAGGTAGCTGTCGATGTCGAGATGCAAGAGCTCGAAGGCACTGTCTATGGATGCGTAGCCGGTCATTAGCACCCCGGCGACTACCGGATCGACGGAGCGCATTTGGCGGATCAGACTGACTCCGTCAAGATCGGGCAGATTCTTGTCCACCAACACCAGATCGAAGCGGTCTCGACCAAACTGCGCAAGGGCGATTCGAGCATCCACAGCGTTCGAGATTTCCCAAAGGCCTGGCCCGTCGAGGGCAGCATCCAACAGTGTATGGACGATGGGTTCATCGTCGATGATCGGTACACGAATGGGTAACGGGGGCGGAGGAAGCAGAACTCACTAAGCATGGGAGTCGAAGCTCTGCTGCCAACCCGTGAAGGCGCAGGCTGATGCGCCTCGTAGATGACCGCCGCCTCGTGTATTGGGAGCGTTTCGTGGTCTAAATCGGAAATGCTGCGAAGCGCATTCTTGGCGAACCGCTCGGGCGGCTCATAATGAAATCACGCACTGCGTCTTTCGATGAATACCCCGACGGAATGCATGCATCTGCTTGCGTCAAGCGTTGCTCTCACGATCCGATCGCGAACTTTGCTAAACAAGGAACGTGTCAGACCCTTCCCCACAACAGCCCCTAGGGTCGATATGGATCGTGCCTTTTGGTCTCGGAATTTTCTTCAGTGCGGTGCTGGTATTTCAGATCCAACCGCTCCTCGGAAGGGTGCTGCTCCCTGGTTTTGGCGGCACGCCGGCTACCTGGACGGCCTGTCTATTGTTCTTCCAGTCGGCTCTGTTCCTTGGCTACTTGTATTGTCATCTCGCTTGCTCGTACGTGCCCCCGCGTTGGCAGATTCCGCTGCACCTGGCGATGTTGGTAGGCGCCGGCCTCACCCTTCCCTTTGACACAGAGACGGTCCAGTCGGCGGTGGGCACGAATGCTGTATTGGCGGAGCTGGGACGTCGCATCGCTTTCCCATATGTGGTGCTCGCATCGACTGCGCCACTGCTGCAGCGTTGGATGGGCCGTAGCTTGCCGGGGGAACCCTACGGGATGTACGCGGTGTCTAACGCGGGCTCATTGATCGGGCTGCTTACCTATCCCCTCTGGGTTGAGCCCAACTGGAACTTGTCTGCCCAAGCGCGCATATGGACTTTTGGGTTCGCCGCGTTTGGTGTTGCCGTCACCCTGTGTGGACTGGTCACTTGGCGAGCAGAGGGCAGGGCTCCCGTCGAGATTGATTCGTCGGCGACGCGGTCTCGCCTGGACTGGAAACGCGGCGTTTGGTGGCTCGTTCTGTCGTCCCTGCCCAGCGCCTTGTTGCTGGCGATCACGAATCACATCACGGTGGATCTGGCGGCTGGCCCGTTTTTATGGGTGCTGCCTCTCGGTCTCTATCTGCTCACCTTCGTTTGGGTGTTCTCGTCAGTTCCCACGGGCCCCCGCGCTTTATGGTTGAGCATCTGGGCGGTGGCCTGCGGCGGTGTTGCGCATAGCTTGTTCCTTCACGGTGGAGCGAGTTTGGTGTGGGATCTCGGTACGGCTTCAATAGCGTTGTTTTCGGGCTGCCTCTTGTGTCACGGCGAGTTGGCTCGCCGTCGACCGCCGGTGGCGGAGTTGACTCGGTTCTACTTGTGGACTTCAGCGGGGGGCGCTCTCGGCGGTGTGGCCGTGAGCCTGCTCGCCCCGTTGGTGTTCCTCGACTACTTCGAGTTGCCTCTAGCCATTATCGGTATCTTTTTCGCTCTATTGTTATTGCCCACGGATCGCTGGGTGGCGAGCCAGCGAACTTCACGCCGGGTACTCCTGCTGAGCGCGGCGGTCGTCACCCCTTGGCTCGCCGGTGCCCTATATGTAAACGCAATCGGACAAGTTCGAGGCGGGCAAGTGCTCGCGAGAAGTCGCGGATTCTTCGGCACTCTGCTGGTGACGCGCTTTGAGGCCACCACATTGCTCACCCACGGCCGCATTCGTCATGGCGCGCAGTTCAACGAAGCCGCGCGTCGAGCAGAGCCCACCATGTACTTCGGCCGTGCGTCGGGGGCGGGTCGGGTGCTGTCCGAGCCCGATCACTCCGGCCCTAGGCGAGTCGGAGTGATCGGGCTCGGCGCCGGTACGCTCGCGGTTTACGGTCGCGCTGGTGACCACTTCCGTTTCTACGAACTCGACCAGCGAGTCGTCGATTTGGCGAAGCAACACTTCAGCTTCCTTGACGATAGCGCCGCCAACATTAGCGTCGTCACGGGGGATGGGCGCGTGGCCTTGGCCTCCGAGCCCGCCAATCGTTTCGATGTTCTCGTCATGGACGCGTTCTCCAGCGACTCGGTACCCACCCACTTGTTGACCCCCGAAGCATTCGAGCTGTACCTGCGCCATCTCGTTGTCGACGGCATTTTGCTCGCCAATGTATCGAACCGCTTTTTGGCGGTGGAGCGGGTAGTCGCCGGGAGTGCCGAAGCGAAGAACTTGGTGTGGGCTATCGTCGACACACCTAACGACGAGGCTGACGAGCTCGCCCACGTGCGCTGGGCGGTGATGGCCCGTCAGCAAGCTCGTTTGGACATAGCCCTTGCCGGAGTCACCCGCACGTCGCTAGACGGCACCACCGTACGCTGGTCGGATGACAGCGGAAGCTTGCTCTCGATCATTCGCTGAGGGCGTCCGTTACATCGCGCCAGCTCGCCGTCCGTTACATCGCTGCCCGTCGCTGTATCGCGATGCCGTCATGCCGCGGCGCTCCCGTACTCAGTGGGCATCACGTCGGGCTGTCATCGCCGGCCATCGCCAGGGCGCCGAGTTGTCCGCCAGCTCGTAGCTGGTCAATGCCGGCACGGGCAATCCAGTAATGCTGTAAGGCGAGCACGTAACGCGCAGCGGTTTCGATCTGCTCCCGCTTGGCGGCTAACAACTGAAAGACACCGACGCTCATGGCGTTGTAGTTGATCAGCGTGCCCTTCACGATGGCATTCTGGAGCGGCAACAGCACGATTTGGTACTCGTCGACTAATTGCCGATTGGCTTTGAGATTCTGCTTGGCGGCTCCCACGGAAGCCCGCACGTCGATCTCCGCAGCCTGGTGAGTCGCGGACGCGCGGCGTTGCCCCGAACGGGCCCGGGCCACCTCGCCCTGTCGTCAGTGGCTCTTTGAGCCAGGCCGTGACATTGGCGTCTGTAGCGCCCGCTCCGTCGAAAACACGCCAGCTCGATGGGTAGCCTGTGCGCTCTGCGATCAGTTTCTTGGTGTCCGCGTACCCTGCGTTCTGGGCTATGCAAGCCGATGTTGTGGATGCCGCGAAAGACAAAGCTACGGCGCATTTTAATGAAGAGAGCCGGTTCATTTGATCTGGATCCCGTCGCGAGTTATGTCCGATCTTGTGGCAAGGGTGGCGACCGTGCCTTGGGGGGCTTGGTACCATCCCGGATCGTCGTAGCTACTCAGATCGTCGCGAACTTTCAAAATGGTGAACATGCCGCCCATGGTGATGGTGCCAAAGGGGCCGTCTCCGCCGAGCATGGGGATACTGTTGTCGGGAACTGCCATGCGCATCTCCGCCACCGCTCCCATGCCGTTGTCCCCCATGGTCATGTAGCCGGGCACTACGGAATTGATCTTGGATTTGAGACCCTTGGGATCCATGCCGACCATATTCGGCACGTCGTGACCCATCTGGTTCATCACGTGGTGGGTCATGTGGCAATGCATGGACCAATCGCCGGGAGCATCGGCGAGCAGTTCGATATCGCGGGTGGCGCCGGTGGGCACAAGCACGGTGGTCTCGGGCACTTGAGCGGAAGTCGGGATCTGTCCGCCGTCGGTGGCGACGATCTTAAAGTAGTGACCGTGCAAGTGGATCGGATGGTGATCCATCGCGCTGAGGTTCCCGAAGCGGATCCTGACGCGGTCGCCGGTCTTGGCGACGAGCGGCGCCGTTCCGGGAAAGGCGCGGGCATTCATGGTGAGTACGCTGAAATCCCTCATGGCATTGGGATCGGGACGCGAGGTGCCGGGTTTGATTGCCCACTCGCTGAGCATGATGACAAAGTCTCTGTCGACCTTGTACTGAGGCGATGGGTTGGCGAGGATGCACCACAACCATGCCCATGGCGCCAAGGGCCATCTGGGTCATCTCGTCGTGGTGCGAGTGGTACATGAAAGTGCCGTGTTGTTTCTACGTCCACTCGTACATGAAGGTCTCGCCGTGCTTGATGGTGCGCTGGTTGAGCCCGCCAACACCGTCCATGCCAGACGGCAAGAATACGCCATGCCAGTGCACGGTGGTCTCTTCGGGCAGTTTATTCGTAACGTAGATACGAACCCGGTCGCCCTCGACAGCTTCGATGGTCGGTCCGTGCACGTGCCCGTTGTATCCCCAGCACTTGGCACGCAGCTTCCCTGGCACGAACTCGTGAGCTACCTCCTCGGCGATCAGGTGATAGACCTTCACGCCGTCTACGATTGCCCACGGCAAGGACACATTGTCGGGAGTGATCACCGGTGTGTAGTCGCGACCCGGCAGCCCTGGCGCTTGGGGGCGGGTTTTGCCACCGCTGTAGTCTCGCTCCCACCCGCGACGTAGCTGGGAGGGTTGGGAGGCTGCTGCCGTTGGGGTTTTGGCAGCGGCGACAGCGCCGCCGGCGACCAGGGCGCTAGCCCGGAAAAGTTCTCGTCTGGAAACCATGATGACTCCTAATGAATCGTGGCAGGGGGATGCGTGTTGGTACGCATGAAAGAATGTGAGTTGCACAATGTGATTGCGGCTGCGTGACTAGGCTAAGGCCCGCTAGGCTGGGGCTTTGGCGCTGCTGTGGCAGCTGTGACCGAGGCGTCGCAGTTTGTAATAGTTGTAGGGCAGGGGCACGAGGAACCCGGCGAGGATGGAGAGTAGTAACGCCCCCCAGAAAACCGGGTTGCTGATGTCCACGCCGCCGCCGGTGAGCGCATAGTTGACGAGGTTCTCGGAGGCTTCCATCGCCATCATGGACACGAGGCTCATGGTGAGTGCGGTCCTGGCGGCGGCGCCCCACGCGAAACCTTCGCGTAGTCGAAGCAGTACCGTCTCCAGCAAGATCGAAGTGCAGATGCCCGCCGTCATGGCAATAGCCATGCTCAGCATGAACGCCATGTCGGGGTGGTGGTGCTGGAGGTAAAACCACGCGCTCATGTCGCCGGTAGTGCAACCAATGAGACACACCGTGGTGTTACGCCCGGCGTTCTTCCATGTACCGCCAGCATTCCAGAAGCCCCAGTCGCTGAGCGGTCGATCGTTAGTTGCCATCGATGGCCTCCAGGATCGGGCAATGCTCGCTGTGCCCCGTGGCGCACTCTTCAATCAAGGGTCGCAAGGCCGAGCGCAGGCGGTGCAGTTCACGCAGTTTGATTTCAATTTCATCGAGCCGCTCCTGGGCGATGCGGCGGACTTCGGTGCGATCCAATTCGCCTTCGCCATCCAACTTCAAGAGCTCGCCGGCTTCCTCCAGGCTGAAGCCCAGGGCTTGGCTGCGTTTGATGAAGCGCAACATACTCACGTCTTGCGCCGAGTACTGGCGGTAACCGGCTCGTGTGCGCACGGGTTCGCCCAGCAGCTGACGTCGTTCGTAGTAGCGGACGGTTTGCACGTTGACGCCGGCAAGAGCTGCGAGCTCACCAATCTTGAGGGCTTGTTCTGAGGCCATGACTGAAGTCTAAACCCTGTACCTAGGTACAGGGTCAAGCGGACGACGTCGATAGCGGGAGTAGATCTGCGCCGCCCGCTATTGCCCGGCTAACTCCCTCAATAATTGCTTTGAAATGCAGAATTAGTTGGTTTTCGACCCCGGTACCGCCGCCAGCGCGGCTGACTGACGCGAAGTCATGTTTACGACTTAGCATCAGGAGTGAAAAAATGGACCGTCCGGCGCGCCTCGTGCTTCGCGGGCACTAGCGACAGCGCGTCAAAGCCGGCAGGAGCATTACGGCTTGGGGGGGATGGATTGGACGTGTTTCTTGAGTCGAGACAGAGCGTCTTCGTAATCGGCGCCGATTCAAGAGTCCCCGTTGAGCGCCATGAGGCGGCCCAAGGGACCCCCAAGATCGCCCTTCATGCCCCAAGTTACGTGCACGCTGGAGGCCGTGCTGATGAAGGCCCAATCAGCATCAGCCGATCCGATGCTACCAAAATCAAGCTTGGTCTCGACGCGTTTGCCGGCTTCGCTCTTGGTGATGGTCTGACTGCCATCGCCGGAATCTTCCCTGGTCCAGGCGACCTTGGCACCCACGTCGACGTCGGGACCCTTATACGTATTCTTGATGGTCTTGTCCTGATCCAGCCACGGCGGCGTCCCCTCACGAGCCTTGTCCCGAGCTCCATTGACGCCGGTGGGCCGACTTTCCGGTGTGGTCGCGGCTTGCCGTAGACTCTGCAGGTGGCCAATATCTGCGGTTTCGTCGACCTCGCGCTGGTGGTGGCCTTTGCTCGCAGGGCTGCACTGGCCTGCAGCGACAGCGATCCTGACGCGGACCATTCCTTCGGAGGAGTGGAGGCAGGCACTGAAACCGGTGCTGAGAGCGGAGCGCCCTCAAGCCGTGCTCGGTATCGTATCCACCTTAGGCTTGCCACCGATGCCCAGAAAGGCCTGGCTCGTTAACGTGTGGGGCAGCTCCGGCAATACCTCTCGCATGGTTTGCACTGCTACCTTCGAGCGCTCATTCCATTCGTCAGAGTCGTATTTTCGTCTCAACAGTGCGAGGGGGGCGCCGCCCGCGACCATGGCGTCCCAGAAATTTTGGGCATCGTGGATCTCTATGCAGTCGTGAACTACCGGTTCGACCTGAATTTGATCAAACCCAGCCTCAAGCAGCTCCCGGGCAAAAACGGTGGGATCGTCGAGGCTCGGAGCGGGCTTCGTTGGTGGGTCGGGAGTGGGGAACGCGGAGCCGATGGCCGCAAAAAGCAATTGCATCATGGGTGAGCGATCGACTGGAGCCCAGCTCGTCACCGCAATTTTCCCTCCAGGCTTGAGCACACGGAACGCTTCGGAAAATCCCCGCGCTCGGTCGGGAAAGAACATCAGTCCGAACATCGAGAACACAGCGTCGAAGCTGTTGTCGTCAAAGTCGAGATGTTGACCGTCCATAACTTGGGCGTTCACGTTGCCGACCGCGTCCTTGTCGATTTGCGCCCGACAACAGTCCACCATCGCTTTGGAAAAATCGATGGCGTTTACCTGAGCCACCTTGCGGGCGATCATCAGACTTAGTGTCCCGGGTCCGGTAGCGATATCGAGCACTCGGTCGTTCTTGCCCAACACGAGGCGTTGGCTCGCGGTGCGGGCAAAGGGAGCCAGCATGGGTTGGGTGTGTTGCTCGTAGCCCGTGGCCACCCAATCCCACGTCTCGGGAGCGGAAAAGGGATTGGCTGGGGGGAGCGTATCGGCGGTCACAGCAGAGCTTCCAATGGGTTTAGGGCTTGGCGATTCGAATCGTGTCTCAGCTGCGTTCGAAGGCCGATCTGACTCGGAACAGCAGCTCCTTGGGGCCGTATGGTTTTGCCAAGTAGTCGACCCCCTTGTCGAGGACGAAACCTTCGTGCACTCCTCGGGGAGAGTAACCGCTGGTAAACAGAATGGGGATCTGGTGCTTGATGCTACGTAATTTGGCTTCGACATCGGGACCGCTAAGTCCCGGCAGAATCACATCTAGCAGCACGAGATCGAAACGGTTTGGGTTCTCGGTGAAGAGGTCCAGCGCCGCGCGTCCGTCGGTGACTGTGGTAACAGCATAACCCGCGTCAGCGAGCACCTTGCGAGTCAGCTCCCTGACCGCCGCGTCGTCCTCCACGAAGAGTATGTTTTCGCTTCCCCCCAGCTCGGAGACGGGCGTGGGATCGGTCTCGGAAGCTGGAGGGTCCTTGGCCTGCGGGAAATAGACATTGAGGGTCGTTCCCACATTGGGCTCGCTGTAAACATCAAGAAAACCTTCGTGTTGTTTGACGATCCCATGCACCACTGACATGCCGAGTCCAGTCCCGCTTCCTTCGCCTTTGGTCGTGAAGAAGGGGTCGAATATTTTGTCTCGGACCTCGGGTGTCATGCCTGCGCCGTTGTCCGAGATTCGCACCGATATATATCGGCCGGTGGACGCCCAGGGGTGTGTCTCTACATAGGCAGCGTCGATGTTGATGCGGCTGGTTTTGATAGAAATTCGCCCACTAGCACTGCAGGCGTCCCGGGCGTTGACGCAGAGATTCATGATGACTTGTTCTAGTTGCCCGATGTCGGCGTGAATCCTATGTGGGCCTTCGCCCGGCAGAAACTCAAGTTGAATACTCTCTGGGATCAACTTGCTCAACACATCCTGGAACTGGTTGATGGCATCGTTGAGATCAATATTTCGTGGTTGGACGACTTGGCGTCGGCCGAAGCTGAGGAGCTGTCGTGTCAGGTGAGCTGCTCGGCGAGCCGTGGCGGACAACTGGTTCACGTTATCCCGCGTGCGGTCGGGCAGCTCTGAATCGTTCTGCATCAACTCAGTGATTCCCATCATCACCACCAACAGGTTGTTGAAGTCGTGCGCGACGCCGCCGGCGAGCAGCCCGATGCTTTCGAGGCGCTGCATGGTTTCTACTTGTTTGGCGAGAGCCTCGCTGGCTGCTACCTCTTCGGCGTACGCTTGCTGAGCGGCTTTTCGTTCCTGCACTTCGAGTTTCAAGGCTCGCAATTGGTCTACCAGTTCTGCTTCTGCGCGGAACAGGCCGTCGGCTGCTTGTCGGGCTGAAAATGCGGCTGTCATGGTTCGCCCCCAACGCTTCAGTCTCGGAACGTGGGGTGGGTATTCGGCGCAGATAACGAAGCCATCCGCGCGGGGTTCGATTCTAGTTTCGATGACGCTCAGTCCGAACAAGTCTCCTACGCCATGCGCCTGACCCTGGAATGCCACGGCGAGGGGGAAGCTGATCGGCAGATCGGGCGGAAAGACCAGGCGGAGCTCCATGGTTCCATGGTCTGCGATAGCGACGCTGATATCCAGGCATGGGTAGAGGCTCTTGCTCAGTCCGTTGACGGCGATTTTCCAGAGTGCGCCTGGGTTCAGGCAGGCGCGTACAGCGCCACCCACCCAGTTCCACGGTGGCTCACGAAAGGACTGTCTGCCGATCTTACGGATACCGTCGTCGCCGAGGTGCGCGTGCACGTTGGCGAAGAGTCGCTGATAGGTGCCCCAGTCGACGAACTGTTTCTCGTCCTGGAGGTGTTTCAAGGAGACCGGCAGGCCAGCCAAAATCCTACTCGAGCTGCAGCCTTATTCTAGGGCGCCCTGGACCAAAACTGCGGTTGGTTGGCAGGAAACGTCCAAGACGTCCCGGGCACTCGGGCCCCCAGCGGTTGTGGCTCGGTTTCTCAACAATTCCGTCCCCTCCCCGGGATATTGCCACGGGCGCTAACATCGGGTCAGCTAATCTGTAGCTGATGGGCGTGCCCGTGTCGTCTGAGGGGGGCACTTGTGTAGTAGCGACCGGCCAGCTCAGCTTTCGGGGAAAGCTTACAGAGTTCGCGCTCCCGTAGCTGTCGTGCGAGAAGGTCAGTCATATGAACGTTCGAGTTGCACAACTGGTGGGTGGGCTTTCTCTCGCGACAGACATGGGGGCGGGGCGCCCGTTGCAGTCGGCGCTAACGGGCACGATTTTGGCCACACGAATGGCCGCGAAGATCGGTCTCAGTGTCGAAGACCAACGAGACACCTACTAGGCGTCGATCCTACGCGCCATTGGCTGTTCGGCCACGGCGACCGAAGGCGCCCAATTCGCAGCGGGTGACGAACGGTCAAATTTTTTACGCTGTCAGCATGTGCGATTGGGGTAGCCCGAAAGATCTTGAGCACGCCCTAGAAACCGACTGGAACTCCACAGCGGATCATCGGGTGCGCCGCGAGGTGATTAAATCCGTGTGCGCAGATCTCACCCCGGTTGCCCAGAGCGCGGTGATGTATTGCGCCCAAGCGGTGGTACTCAGTAAAGGCTTACCGGTAGGTGACGGGGTGCTCGAAGCCCTGCCGTTTATGTACAACCGTTACGACGGCTTGGGCGGCGGCCCGGTGGGGGACGAATTGTCGGTGGTGGCGCGCATTTGTGGAGTCGCTGCAGACACTGCGGTGTTACTGCGCTCGCTCGGCAAGCAGCAGGATGTCGAGCTCATGCTTCCGCGCCGTGGGGGGCAGCACTGTCCCGAGTGTATTGATCTCTAGGAAAAGGACTCGGACTCGCTGTTTGCGGGCTTGGAAGAAGCGTCCTGCTGGGAACGCTCTCTAGATTTAGAGCCAGGCACTATCGATGATCTTGTTGGCTCGGCGTTGGATACAGCGTGTGCCACCTACGCAGACTACGGAGACCAAAAGTCAGGATACCTGTTGGGTCACTCGCGAGGGGTAGCGGGATTGGCTTTCCGAGCGGCGGACGCCATGTCTCTTAGCGACGACGCCAAACAACACCTACGGCTGGCGGCGCTGCTGCACGATGTCGGCCGTGCGGGCGTCGCCTCAGGGCTCTGGGACAAACCGGGCGAGCTATCGAGTCACGAGCGGCAGATCCTCGAGAGCCACAACGGGCATACGGAAACCGTGCTGGGCTCGTCGGCTAGCTTGCGCCCCCTCGAGGGCGCTGCCGGTGGTGTTCACGAACGGACGGATAAGACCGGATACCCGCGCTCCAACGTTTTGGGTGACGAGTCGACGGGCCTACTGGCGGCCTCCGATATTTACGAAGCGCTCACCCACGAACGACCTTGGCGCAGCGCCTTTGAACCGACAGTGGCTCGAGACATGTTGCTCGAAGAATCGAAAGCCGGGCGACTCCGGCGGCGAGCCGTGACCGCTGTGCGAGACACGGCAGGGCACGGCAAGGCAAGGCGAGCTACCCCGCCGGGCTCAGTCAGCGGGAGGTAGAGGTACTGACCCTGCTTGCCAACGGACTGAGTACAAAAGTAATCGCTGACCGCTTGGATCTGGCGCCGAAGACCGCGGAAAATCACATTGGCCACATCTATGAGAAGACCGGTGCGCGCGGCAGAGCTGCGCGCCCTGTTTGCCGTACAGCACGGCTTCAAAGCTCAGTCGCGCTGAGTCACCGGAGGGACCCGGCCCCGCCCTGCGTTCCCGCGTCGTTGGGGGAACGAACAGTCCTGACTGGGGGTTTTCGCTCATCGCCCAGGGGGGGGCTGAGGGGTATCACTGTACTTATCAAACACAGGGCTCAGGCCCAGAGGAGTACGAAATGGGTTGTTACAATTCAGCAGTGATCAATGCGCCAATCGAAACAGTTTGGACGAAAATTCGATACTTTCGCGAGTTGTCCTGGGCGGCCGGAGTCATCGAGAGCACCGAAGTTATTGGCGACAAGTCGGGCGACCAGATCGGCGCCCAACGCAAGCTCAATGGAGTTTTTGCCGAGACTCAGCATTGATTCGGGGCCCCCGCCCCTCGACACCGTCAAAAATTACGTTGGCGAGGTTCGCGCCTTTTCCGTCACGGACGGCGGACAGACCATTCGTCGAATGGACGTCTGAATGGACCGAGAACGGCGGCGGCGTGAAAGAATTTTGCGATCCCGTTTATCAAGGCTTGCTTCTTCCATGAAGAAGCGAATTTCCTGAGGCAGAGTCGAATGCTCGGGCATCGGTCCTCTCCTGGTGGGAGGGGCCGACGGCCCGCGAGCGGTGCTCTCAACGCCGGGAGCGGAGCGCTCGGGGCCTGAGCGCTGACGTTGCGGAATCATGGCGTTTCTGGCGAACACGGGCCGGCAATCCCCCCACCCGTGGCTGCAAAGTTGCCACTCGGAACCGAGAGCCATGCCGTGGGGACAGCCCGGCGGACAGCCATGCCTGATGGTGGGCGATTTTTTCCGAAGGGCTCTTGGTCTCCGTTATCCTCACGACTCCTAACCATCACGATCCCAGCCCCGGGGGGGGACCTGCTATGACAAGCGCCAAGCAAGACACGCAACACGACGATCTCGAAACCACTGACTCGCCGGCCCTGGAACGACGGAAGTTCTTCGCACTCTCGATTGCTGGATTGGGCGCCGGAGCGAGCATCTTGCTCCCGGGTTGTTCGACGGAAGCGAAAGCCTCCAGCCACGATACCGGATCCGCGGCAACGGATTCTGGAGCGGGCAGTACAACCGACCCGCTCAACACCTGCGGCTCCGCCATCCCCAACGGATTTGTTTGCGACGACGAGAGCGCCGCGGGTCTTAAGCACACCCCCGTCATCGAAAACTTTACGGCGACTGCCGATAGCTATGAATTCGATGTGACGGTTCCGCACGCGGTCACCAAAGCCCATCACATCATCGGCTGCGTGATTGTGGCGCACTCACCGGACGCCCTGCCGCCCCATAGCTTCGTCGACTTTTTCTATTACACGAACGAGTACATCCGAACCGCCGAAGACGAGAGCTGGACGCACAGTTTTTCGGTCCTCATGGCAGACGTGCCGGCGGATGCGGTCGAACTTCAGGTGTTCTCGGTCTGCAACAAACACGGCTACCACGGCGCCCTCACGACCCTGGCCGCCGCCGACGGCGGCTAAGTAGGCGCTGAGCTCGGTTACTCGGGACCGTTCATCCCGATGTTGCGTCTCTCGTCGCGCTTGCGTCTCTCGTCGCGCTTGCGTCTCTCGGCACGCCGCAGATCCCCGTCGGAGTGCCCTGAGACTCGCAGGGCACACAGATTTTTCCAGACGGGCAATCAGTCTGGCCAATTCGGGCGAGTTCGGCTGCCGATAATCCGTCGGCGATAAAACACGTGTCGACGCAGCGACCCGTGTTACCGCGATTGCCGAGCATATCGGTGCTGCAGATGAGGTTATTCGTAGAATCTGTACCGTCGAAGTAAGCGACAAATGTCTCCGGCAGACATACGCTGATGCTGTCGGCACACTCGGTCCAACCGGCCTCGGAGAGGCCACCGAGATCCGCCGTGGCGAAACATTGGCCTAGACTGCCGCAACAACTCTCGCCCAGCCCATCGCCCACAGCGGGGTTGGGGACGGGGCGGCTGGCATCGGCGAGCAGGGCGTTCCCGTAGCCGGCATCCACCACGCCCAGTTCATCCCGGGCTAAAATGGGGACGCAGCTTCCTTCGATACAGCTGTCGCTGCCCTCGCAGGGCTCTGCGTAGGAGCAGCCGCTGACGCAAATGCCGGGTTGGTTAGCGAGGGCGCTGATGCAGTCGGCGGTTGCCGTTTGGCCGGGTTCAAAACAAGAGGCGTTGGATCCTAGTTCGATGCAGTGGTCTGCCGAAGCACAGCTCAGACTGCAAACCCCGCAAAGGCAAGAGTAGGCTGAGGCACATTCGGCATCGCTCAAGCACTCTCCGAGCCATTTGAGTTCGTGGCTGTTCTCGGGTTCGATTGTGGTGGAGGAACAGGCGGCTGCGCTGAGGATGAAGGCGGAAAGAGAGAGCAGAAGGGAGCGATTCATTCGGGAGCCTTGGGCTGGTGCCGGCTAGTCCCGGCTAGTGCAGTGTGAGACTACGGCGGGCGCCCCGCCCCCGGGGAGATGTCCGAAAGGTCATCGGCAGTCTCGGGTGGAGCCAGCCTGCCCTGCGGTGTGAACAAAATGGGCTAGAATCGCTGGCTTATTGCCAACTCCGCGCGACTCCGACGGGAACCGTCCAGCGGAGCGCTTGTGCGGGAGAGTTTATTCCAGGAGAGATAAAGTGCGGAGCGCCGGCCGATTATTCGGAGCCGGAGAGACGTCTATCGAGCGCACTGTTGCGGGTCGACGCAGGGCCCGTAACACGTGCCGATGGCCGTCGTGACTTGCCCCTCGGGGCATTCGGGCTGCATCATTCGGCAAGTGACGCCGCTCAGATCACAATTGACGCCGGAACTGCAGTAGCCGTTCCGACATTGCACCTCGGTGATCTCCGCGCCGAAACAGCCGCTGGATTCCGGAATGCACATCATCTCGCACACCGCTGCGGCCTCGCCCGTGGGGACGCCGATGCACCCGCAACAATCGCTGGCCAGCTCGCAGTCGGCGGCGGAAGTACATTCGTCGCCGGGGCTGATACTGCTAGTTCCGCCAGTGCCGCTGCTAGTTCCGCCAGTGCCGCTGCTAGTTCCGCCAGTGCCGCTGCTAGTTCC
>SPKZ01008121.1_pt1 | contig 32031 bp, 31 predicted proteins | sample 2456571 | NCBI WGS metagenome assembly SPKZ01 (sample SAMN11192286, study PRJNA482655) | marine metagenome | biome: ENVO:00000447; feature: ENVO:00000244|ENVO:00000211|ENVO:00000569|ENVO:00002023; material: ENVO:00002151; isolation source: ocean water from marine abyssalpelagic zone ...
ACCGAGATGCTCAATCGCGGCTTCACCGAAACGGAGATACGCAAAGTCATGGGCCTGAATATGCTGCGCATTCTGCAAGATGGTCTGCCGGTGGAATAAAACGCCGGTATGGCCCGTCATCTGATTGTCTCATCGGCACGCTACCCTGCGAACTTTTTCACAATCGCAAGATTGTGATTGACCGCGATACGTGGATTGGCGAGCATAACCAAGATCGCAGCGAACGCTAGGCGTCGCTCAAAAGCAGCAGGCACATTACCGCAAAGCCCGCTGTCCAGAGACACCGAACAACCAACGAGTAAAGACAGTGACCACGCTACTAAGCATGCATAAACGACAGCACCCGCGCCACGACGCCTCCGTCATTGCGTGGGTATGCCGTTGTATGCGGCGTGGTTTAAGGAAGCACCAGGTATAAATACCGTTTGAATCAGAGGCCTCCGAAAACCGCGTTTTCGGGGGCCTTTTTCGTTATCCAACGTTAAATCCAAAGCTCTTCGAAAACCGGTTCTCGGCCTCTCAGGGGCGAGCACCATGAACATTTCATTACACAACAACATAAAGACGCTCTACGCGATCGGCTTCTTTCAGAGCTTTATCGTGGTCATACCCGTATTCGTGCCGCTGCTGCAGGGCTATGGCCTGTCCATGAGTCAGGTGTTGATGACCCAGGCCGCTTTTGCCTTCACGATCGCACTGTGTGAAGTCCCCTCGGGTTACATTGCGGATCTCTGGGGCAGGCGCAACGCCATTCTGGTGGGTTCCGCACTGAACGCGCTTGGGTTCCTGTCCCTGTTACAGGCAAATACCTTCGTGGATTTCCTGCTGTACGAAATGGTGCTGGGCGTTGGCTTCAGCCTGATTTCCGGTGCGGATCTGGCGTTGTTGTACGACAGTGAGTTGCAGCTGCAGCGCGAGGGCAAGCCGGGCGGCTCGGGCGCGGGAAAATCCCTGAGTCGCCTGATTGCCATCGAAGCTGCAGCTTCCGGTATCGCCGGGATCGCAGCCAGCCTGCTGCTGTTGCAGTCTATGAGCAGCGTCATCATGCTGCAGGCTATCACCGGTTTTGCGCCGCTGATTCTCGGTGTGCTGCTGGTCGAAACGCCCAGACCTACACGCACCGGGTCGCATGGCGCCAATGCCAAAGCCGTGGCGCGACTGCTGTTCTTTGGTAAGCCCGTGGTCTTATGGACAGCTTTTGCGATCGGCGTGTTTGGCTTGCTGGCGGTCTACGTGTTCTGGATCTACCAGAAATACTGGGAGGTTCAGGGTGTGCCGCTGCAGAGCTTTGGCTACCTGTGGGCGGTATTCGCACTCACCGTCAGCCTCGCTGCGCGCTACGCCAGCGATATCGAGCAGTGGCTGGGCACCAACCGCCTGCTGTTCCTGTTGGCGTTACTCCCACTGTTGGGCTTGCTGGGCATGGTGGTTGGACCTGGCTGGTGGGGTGTTTACGCCGGTCTGGCGGTGCAGGTATCACGCGGCATCAGTCTCACGCTCTTCTATGAGGCGCTGAATCGTCGTGTACCCGGGGATTTCCGTGCCACGGTGAATTCGCTGGTAAGCCTGTGCGTGCGCGCACTCTTTATCGTTACCGGGCCGGCCCTGGGCTGGGTCATGGATGAGTACGGTGTGCATACAGCATTGCTGGTGCTGGGTATGTTATTCGCGCCGTTGCTGTCCATTGTGGTGATGCCTCTGGTGGCGCGTATCGCCAGCGAACGTGCCTCCCTGGCCAATCTGGAGCAGCAGAGTCATCCCGGCTAAGCCCGATCACCGGCGCCCACCTGGGCGTCGGATTTTCAGCCACAGCCCGAATCCTTAGTTTTCCACAACATCTGCTAGACAACAGAATCGCCGCTGCTAGAGTTATTCAGGCAGTCAGTTCACACGGTGAATACCATGTTTGAGCGCAACAAGAACAAAGGCGCGGGCAACCCGCCTGAGACCCCGGCACCCCAGCCCACTGCGCCAGCCAACCCGCCGGCCAGCGCAACCAACACGACCAGCAGGAGCACTGCGATGATCGGAAACAGCATCGTTATTAAAGGCACCGTCTCCGGTGATGAGGACCTGACTATTCAGGGCACGGTTGAAGGAACCATCGAGTTAGGCACCAATGAGGTCACCATTGGCGAGTCAGGCAAAGTATCGGCTGATGTACACGCCCGCATGGTGCGTATCGACGGCGAGGTCACGGGCGACATCAAAGGCGGCGAAAAGGTCGTGATTTCCAAGTCAGGTAATGTGCGGGGCAATATTGTTGCTCCGCGTGTCACACTGGAGGACGGCGCCATCTTCAAGGGCAGCATTGATATGGATCCGGGTGACAATGTGGTGAAGAAGCCCACTTTGGCCAGCAGCGATGCCAAGTCGGATGACACGCCTACGGCAGGCTTTGATCTGAAGAGTGGCTAAGAGGCTGCATCGGCGCTCATCGCCCGGTAACTGATGAGCGCCCTACAACCCACCAAACTTTTCCCGACGCTGCTGGAGCCACTAGACGACAGCCGGCGCATTGCTGTGCTGAACATCGGCCCCGCCACCCCTGAGACCATTGCTTTCTTCTCGCACTATCGCTGTCGATTGCATGTGGTGGACCTGTTTACAGAGCTGCCAATACAGGCACCACCCGACGATGCACAGCCACTGGCAATTCGCCTGGGCCGAATACTGGGAATTGCCCCGGGCACGCGCTTTGACCTCTGTCTTTTCTGGGACCTATTCAACTACGTGAATGCCGACGTTACCCGCGCACTGATGGCGGCGCTACGACCCTACATACACAGTGGAACGCGGGCACATTGCTTTGGCGTTCATAATGCCAGGGCCGAGGAATCAGCCGTGAGCTATGGTGTCGCAGACGCTGAGCATTTTGTCACCAAGCAACGGCAACGCGCGATATCGAATTACGCGCCACACTCACAGTCGGCGCTGCAATCACTGTTAGCGGATTTCGAAGTGGTGCGCAGTGTATTACTCGCGGGGAGCCGGCTGGAAATGGTGATGACTGCCCGCTAACGCTGCGGGCGTCCCAGACTGACGAAGCGCCCTACAGCCAGCGGCTAATCAGCGATTGGACATCTACTCTGGCGCCTACCCGACTGGCCAGCATAAACAGGCCGCCCAGTTTGCGATGAAAGTAAACGGCATCGATGGGGGGCGCCTGCCAAAAGTCTTTGTAATCCGACACCGACTGCCCGAGCTCAGACAGACGCGCTGGCATGTCGGATGCGTCGAAGTCAAAGGCACCCTCGAAGCGCAGGGGCTCCAGCGCAATCAGAAACAACTCCAGCACAATCTCTCGGTACTCTGAATCGTCATCGCCCATGGAATAGCCCACCTTCTCGGCGGCAATTGCCATTGCCTCGCGGTCGCCGGCAATGGCCGCCGCAGCCAATTTTCGGTAGTTGCTGACAAACCGTGCCTTGAAGTGACGCGTAGCGCCAAAGTCCAGCAGCACAATTTGGCCGCTCGAAGGCCGGTAAAGGTAGTTCGCAAAATTGGGATCGGTCTGCACCATGCGCAGCTCGAAGAGTTCGGTGAGCAGCAGGTCGATCAGCGCGGTCATCACATGATCACGCTCGGCCTGAGGCCTGTTTGCGATGCTCTCTATGGGGTTGCCATCCACATAGGTCATAGCGAGCACGTTGCGGTGCGTAAGCTCGGGCAGGACCTCAGGGAGAAGAAAGCGTTCATCGTCCGCCAGCACATCGCCAAACGCCCGCAGGAATTTCGCCTCTTTGCGGTAATCGGCTTCGTCCTTCAGCTGCTCCTTGGCGTCGGCCAGCAGGGGCGAAATGTCGATATCTTCTGGCAGCAAGCCACTGAGGCGCAATACTGTCGCGATATTATCGACGTCACTGTCAATGCTCTTGGCGACACCGGGATACTGAACTTTGAGCACGATATCACGACCGTCGGGGGACACTGTGCGGTGAACCTGGCCAATGGAGGCTGCCGCAATCGGCTTGGGGTTAAAGCCGTAGAACAGAGACTCCCACTCCTCACCATAAGCCTGGCTCATGGCCTGGTCCAACTGCTTTTGTGGCATGGCCTGCGCGTCGGAGCGCAGACGCGACAAGATATCGGCGAGCTCTCGCGGCAGGAGATCACCGGTATCCATGGACAGAATCTGGCCCAGCTTCATGGCCGCACCACGCATCTGCGCCAACTGATCTGCCACCCGCCGGGCGTTACCCGGGGTGAGGAGCATGTCCCTGGCACGCGGCCGTTTGCCGGCACGTAACTGACGGGTTCCCTCTGCCAACATTCCACCGGCAACCCCGCCGGCGAGTTTTGCTACCTTGGCAAAACGCCCTATCCGGGTAGTGGGCACAGCACCCGCGCTCATACCTGGATCGTTGTCTCCTTTATCTTTATCGCGTCGCGCCACTCAGTCTTCCTCCAGCCACCGTTGGATATACGCATGAACCAGGTCATGGGCGTTGAACTGGGCATCCAGCACGGCAATAAATGTGAACACGCCTGTCAATTTCCTGGCGATCATGGCGAACTCCCGGGAGGGCGAGGTGAAGTGGCGCGTGGCCGCACTGCTAGCGGCCTGCTTACCCACCCGCTGCATCAGACGGGAGCGTCCCCAGCAATACTCTCCATTTTCGTTCAGGTATTCCTTCGGCAGCTGCTCTGGCTCGCGCAGCGGTTCTAACAATTGCAGGCAAAACTCACTGAAGGTGTACTGCGCCTCTTCGCTGTTGGCCTCGCTCAGACAACCCAAACCGATAAGGCTCTCCAGCAGTAGCGCACGATCTTGTGCCTGACCGGCAGCGATGGCGTTGCCCAGGTGTATCAAGAAATCGTCCTCACAAGCCAGCGTGGCACCAAAATCCAACAGCACCAGTTGGTCATTGGCACCGTCGGATCGAATAAGATAATTGCCAAAGTTCGGGTCAGTTTGCAGCAGCCCCCACTGGTACAGCTCCAAAAAAAACATCTCCAGCATGGCCTTGCCCAGAGCATTGCGTCGGGCTTGCGAGAGTCCTGCAACCTCGGCCTGGGTGACCAGGTGTCCCTGCACATACTCCATGGCCAACACCTGCGGTGCGCAGAAATCAGCGTAGCGCTGTGGCACATGAAAACGCCCGGCGAGATGGCCACCGGCCAGGCCTTCAATGTGAGAGGCCATGGCGTCGCCCATGGCCGCTTCACGGGTGTAGTCAATTTCGAAATGAAGATGCTCGCGCATACTGGCAAGCCAATCATCAAGATCTCGACCGGCTTCCACCCAGCGCGCCAGCAACAGCATCCGTACTACCGCATCAAAATCTGCATCTATAACGCCGGCCAGCCCGGGGTACTGGATTTTGAGGCATATCACCTCGCCGGTTCTGCGCACTGTCGCCTTGTGGACTTGAGCAAGGCTCGCAGCGGCCAGCGCCGTGCGCTCCACCTGCAAGTCTTCCAGCTTCGCTCCCAGGTTGGCGCGCAACACCGGCTCTATCTCTGACCAGGGTAAGGGGTCGGTGGAGGCATCCAGTTCGTGAAGCGCCTCGGTGAGTGCCGGTGGCAAAAAGTGCTCACCCAAGAGGGCGAACATCTGCCCGATTTTTACGTAAGTGCCTTTGAGGCGACCGAGCTCGGCCACAAAGCGCCGAGCCTCGCGACGCATGAACGCGGTTTCTTCCTGCCTGCCACGCAGCTTCTGAAGCGCACCACCAATGGCCAGTGCGCCACCGGCTCGAAGACCGGCAACGGACACAGTGAAACCGCGGCCCAGCGGGCCGCGTTTCAGGGGTGGGGATGGCTTACTCACGGCCTGTTATACGAACAGGGCCCGGCATGAGACCTCTGCTATCGCTTCGCGTCCAACAACAGTCGCGCTAAGTGCTTGCGATGATGCTGGGCATCACCCCACTGTTGGCGCGACCATTGCGCACGGCGAATGTAGAGCTGCGCGTCGCATTCGTAGGTAAAGCCCATGCCGCCGTGGAACTGCACGGCTCGGTCTCCAGCGTAGTCGAGGGTATCGCTGGCCTGTGCTTTTGCCATACGACAGGCCGTTTCCGCATCACTGTCCAATGAGGTATCGGATACCAGGGTCGCCGCGTGATAAACGAAAGAGCGCGCAGAATCGACATCACAAAGGATATCAACCGCCGGGTGCTTCAGTGCCTGATAAGAACCAATAAGCTTACCGAATTGCTTACGGGTTTTGAGATAATCAACGGTGGTATCGAGGCACGAGGCCGCGCTACCCGTGGCCTCTGCGGCCACCAACAATGCCCCCAGCAACCGTACATCGCGAATTGCGTCTACCACTGCCGCTCCGGCCAGGACCTGAGAAGCCTCCACAACAATGCCCTCCAGACTGACCCGCGCACTGCGCTTGGTCTGGTCAATAAGGGTGTGCTGATGGATCGCCCCCTCGGGTAACTGATCTGCGGTGAGGTGAACCACCACAGGCTCACCCCCACGCTGTGCGACGACCAGTAGATGTTCTGCAACGCCGGCATCAGCAACAAAGGTCTTGGTGCCCGACAGGCGGTTATCACTGTCCAACTCACAGGTGATGCGCGTTTCCCCCCAATCTGCACTATCCAACAGCGCGATGGTTGCCACGCTACCGGCGGCGACCTGTGCGACCAGGTCACCCCACATCTCTTCTCCCCCAGCCCGAACAATCAGCTGTCCCGCCAGCGTGGTGCTAATGAGCGGTGTCCCGAGCATGGCTCGACCCATACTCTCCACAACCGGCACAACCGCACCGATGCCCAAGCCGGAGCCACCGGCCGATTCTGGCAGGGCAATACCCGTCCAGCCCAGATTGACCATCTCCTGCCACACCGCTGCGTCGAAACCCGTTTCAGTTTCCAGCTCAGCACGCACTCGGTCGATAGGGGATTTATCGCGACAGAATTCACGCGCCACATCCAGCAGCATGGACTGCTCGTCGCTTACGCGCATTTTCGTATTTGCAATCACTGACATCTGTAACCCCTTACTTCGGCAGGCCGAGAACGTGCTCGGCAATGATATTGGCCTGCACCTGACTGGTCCCGCCACCAATGGTGGCGGAGAAGCTATTGAAATAAGCGCGCTGCCAGAACCCGCCCTGGCGCGCCTCATCATCACCCACATACAGTGCGCCACTGGCACCCTGAAGGTTTATCGCAAACTGACGCATCTGGCGCGTGTACTCGGTCCAGCGGAGCTTATGCGACAGCGCCAACGAGAAGGGGTAATCGCTACTGAGTGCGGGAATGGAGGAGCGCTTGTCGCCCAGTGTTACGGCTTTCTCCGCCATGATCAGCTTCACCAGCTCATCCCGGACCACAGCATCATCCAGCACAGCTTCGCCGTCGCGTCGCACATCAGCCAGCTGACTGATCATGTCGTCAATCACAATGTTAACGAATTGCAGTCCACCGGCGGCGCCAGCCTGTGCACCACGCTCGTACTGGAGGGTTTGCATGGCAATTTTCCAGCCCTGCCCTTCCTCGCCCATCAAGCAGGACGCGGGGATGCGCGCATCGGTGAAGAAGGTCTCGGTGAATCCGTATTCTCCGGTAATCTTTCGAATGGGCCGCGTCTCGATGCCGTCTGACTGCATTGGCGACAGGAAGAAGGACAAACCATCGTATTTACGCTCTGTATTTGGGTTGGTCCTGGCCAGCAGGATCATGTACTTGGCGTAGTTACCCATGGTCGTCCAGATCTTGGAGCCATTGATCACGTACTCCTCGCCATCCCGAACCGCTCGGGTTTGCGCGTTACCCAGGTCGGACCCATGGTCCGGTTCGGAAAAACCCTGACACCAGATGTCTTCAGCGCTGAGAATCCCTTTCAGATAGCGCTGCTTTTCTTCCTCGGTTCCCATGTGATTGATGAGCGGCCCGGCCCAACCCAATCCAATGACATTAAAAACAATCGGCACGTCGTGGCGACGCATCTCTTGGTCCGCAATGCTCTGGTATACCGCATCCATACCACGGCCACCGTATTCTTTGGGCCAGTGCATGCCCAGATAGCCAGCAGACCAGATTTTGTGCTGCCACTCCCGCAGGAATTCCAGCTGCTGTTCGTTGCTCACCTCCATGAAGGATTGAGGCAATAAAAAGCCAGGGTCAGCGGGCTTGTTTTCTGCCATCCAGGCACTGACTTCAGCGCGGAAGGCTTCCAGTTCGTTCTGGGACGCGGTCATTATCGTTCTCCCGGTTATCCGGTTTAAGTGTTTCGCTTGGGTAAGTTTAGCGGTTCGCCAAAAGCATCGGCGCGCTTAAAGGCATCGCGCTCACACAGGCGTTCAAGGTAGCTGCGCGTTTGCGGTTTGAAGCGCTGGTCGAGCTCTATGGTCCGCGCGAGGTAGAGCGCATAACCTATTGCAATGTCTGCCACCGTGAATCGGTTGTCCACCAGGTAATCATGCGATTCAAGGTGCGCATCCAGTCGGCGTAAACGCGCAGTGAACCAGCGCGCGTAGTCATCTGCCACCTCCTGTTTCGCCTCGCTGGGCTCTAAATAGTAGTAGCGCAGGGTAATGGTTTGCGGGAACGTCAGTGTCGCATCTGCATGATGCAGCCAGTTCAGGTATGCACCGTACTCAGGATGGTCGGGCCGTAAGCCAAAATCCCAGCGCTGGTGACGGTCTACCAGATACTGACAAATGGCGCTGGATTCCGTCATGCTGACGTCACCGTCTTCCAGGTAGGGGATGGTGCCCAGCGCATTGACGTCCAGATACTCGCGCTGAAAAATGCGCGGCGGAAAAGGCATGACTTCCAACTCGTAGTCGAGACCCAACTCCTCCAGGGTCCAGAGCGCGCGCAGTGAACGCGCGCCATTGCAGTGCCAGAGCTTCATGATTATATCCCGTACTGGCGGCTGGCCAGGTCGCGCATAATCTCTTCCGAGCCGCCGCCAATCGCGTTAACACGTACCTCGCGGTATATCCGCTCCACCCGCGACCCACGCATGTAGCCAATGCCGCCGAGAATCTGCATCGCCTCACGCGCGCAAAACTCCACGGTCTCACTCGCCTGCACTTTGAGCATGGCAATATCCCCGGGATTGGGCGTCCCGCTTTCTATGGACTCATAGCATGCGCGCACGTAGGCCTGCGTCGCGTTCAGCTTCTGCTTCATCTGTGCAATTTTGTGACGAATGACCTGATGATCGGCGAGGCGCTTGCCGAAAGTTTTACGCTCTTGCGCCCACGCCACCGCCTCCTCCAGGCACACCCGGGCCATGGCTTCCATGCCCGATGCCATTGCCATACGCTCACCGTTGAAGTTTGTCATGATGACCAGGAACCCCTTGTTCTCTTCGCCGATCAAGTTCTCCACCGGGACTCGCACATTGTCGAAGTACAAGGTGGCCGTGTCTGAGGCCCACCATCCCTGTTTACGATCCAGCGCTGTGCGTGAAAAACCCTCGGCGTCCGTGGGGATCAAGAGCATGGACACACCGCCCGGACCCTCACCGCCCGTGCGCACCGCGGTGGATACCCAGTTCGCGCGCATGCCGCCGGTGATGTAGGTCTTGGAGCCATTAACAATAAAATGATCGCCGTCACGCTCAGCGGTCGTGCTGAGGTTTGCCACGTCCGAGCCACCACCGGGTTCGGTGATACCCAGCGCAATATGTTTCTCGCCAGCAATGACGGACGGAGCAACCGCCTGCTTCATAGCCTCTGAACCCCAGTTAATGACCGGGGGCAGCCCGATCCCGTGGACCATCAGGCTGGCCGGTATGCCGCCAACGCCAATGCGGGCCAACTCTTCATTAGTAATCCAGTTGTGCCAGGAATCGATGCCCTCACTGATGCCGCCGAAGGCTTCGGGGTAACCCAGGCCCAACAGCCCAACCTCTGCCGCCTTGGGCCACAGCTCAATGGGAATATGGCCATCCTCATCCCACTGTTCAGCGTAGGGCATTATTTCTGTGTCAACGAATCGCCGTAGCTGGGTGCGCCAGGCCTCATGCTCTTCCCTCATGTGGGGGTTAGGCATACGGGCACTATCGAAGGTGAGGCTCATGGGGTGGCTCCGGCCGAAAGGCAGTCTTTGAATCTTGAGTATGAAAACAAAATATTAGGTATTTCGTCCCCTCGGCGCAATCACTGATCCCTGAAACCGCGGCTATTTACCTTAAAATCGCAAGGTGGCCGCCAGTGCCGGTTTTGACTGGAGGATGGTCTCAAGCTCAGAGCGCGCTCGCCCCTTCAACAGCCCCACACCGCCTACGCTACCCTCCAGCCGCAGAAATTCCGCGCGCAGCAGCCATTCATCAGGATAACGCTGGGCAACACGGGCCCACGCCTCCAGTTGACCCGCCTCCAGAGACCGATTCCCTCGGACCACCGCGTCTATCGCGGCATAGGTTCCCAGCAGCGCGTCATCCTGCGCGGGCAGAATCGGCTCCCGGTGCGACGCAGGCGGAGTGTGTAGCGGGTAGGCAGCGCGATCTGCGCTGCCACCAAACACGGAAGGTATGCGGGCGCCCACCGCCATATCGAACACACCCCATTCCGGGCGGTACAGTGCATCACCGGCTAGATCGGTCGCCGTGCAATTTTCAAAACTGAAGACCAGATTGCGCTGGTCCTGCCGATGAATGCCCACCAGTTTGCCGCTGACCGTGATACCTGAGAGGAACGCCAGCCGCACCGAGTCGCCGACTACGATGCCGTGAGCCTTCAGTTCGTCAACGCTGTACTCAGACAGGCAACGGCTGAAATCCTTGACTAGGCCCACCGGGGAGCTGAAACCGGACGCGTGCGCCTGTGTACCGTGACCGGGCAATTGCGACTCCTGATACGCCAATTGGGTAGGCCCCTCCGTTCGCAGCCAGATCACATTGCCCACAGCATCAGCCCTCACATCGCAGAATCGTCCGCTCACTTGCAGGCCGGACTGGTACTGGGCCGTGCAGACGGATGCCGCCGCGATGGCCTTTTGAAGACCGGCCAGCCCGCCCTGCTGATAGGCCATGGAATTGGCGAACTCGCGCAATACTTGGCTCAGGTGTTTGCAACTGCTGGTGACAAACAGCTGCGGCTGCTCGCGGGTGATATCGTACGCTGTGTTGATGGCGTCCACTGTCAGTGGTAGTTTTTGCACCGCGGCATCATCCAGGCAGTGCACACTCTCGCCCAGGGATGAGAGTAGCCCCGCACCGAAAATACGGTAGTCGTCGACGGCCCCAACCAGGCCGTATTCCACCGTCCACCAGTGTAAACGTGCCAACAGCGCCGCCTCGGACAGCTCAGTATTGGCAGCAGTTACGGCTTCCAGCCTTGCCTCCGCCTCGGCAATGTCGGCAGGGGTACCATTGGCACAGGCCTTCAGGTCTGAGAGTGCGCGAATAGCGTCGTAAACGGCGTGATCCTCTTTCGAGGCAATAGCACGCATACCGACCTCGCCGAACAGCTGCAGAAACTCAGCGTAGTCCACGTCTACGATAAAAGGGGCGTGACCGGCTGCCTCATGCAGAATATCGGGTGCAGGGGTATAGAGCGTGTGCTCCACAGCGCGCATGTCTAGCGCGATCACCAGAATCCTCAGGGCCTGAAATTCCATAAAGACGGCCGGCGGAATGAAGCCGTCCACCACGACGGCCCGCCAACCCAGCGCTGCCAAAGCCTCATTCATTTCTTCGATAGAAGGGATGTGATCCAGCGAAATACCCGTGAGCCGAAGGCCGTCCATGTATACCGCATGGGCGGTCTGCTGCAGCCGTTCACTCAGCTGCGCCATCAGGCATCGCCACAACGCGTGGTCCTGCGGCGTGTAGCGCGAGTAATCCTGATATTGCACAAAGCCACGCAGGTGCTCGGGCAGTGACTGGATCAGCGCCGACTGATTCACGGCGCGGTTTTTCCCAGCTGTGCCAGCTGGGTCTCGAGCTTATCCAGCAGATTCAGGAAGGTGTCCCGCTCACCGGCACTGAACGCGCTGGAGAGGTCCGCCTCCCAGGCGAGTGCCTGTGGGGCTAACTCGCGGTAAAGCGCTAGCCCAGCCTCGGTGAGAGCCACCAGCGCGGCCCGGCTGTCCTGCTCGCAGGGCCGTCGACGCACCAGCGAACGCTGCTCAAGCGAAGCCAATGCTCGGGAAACACGGACTTTGTCCATCGTGGTCCGCTCTGTCAGTGTACGGCCCGTGAGTTCGCCATGTTCGGCCAGCGTCACGATTATTCGCCAGTCAGCCACGCTGAGGCCAAACTCCGAGGTATAGATTCTCGAGAGCGCCACGCTCATGGACTGCGCCAAGCGCGTGCAGCGATAGGGCAAGAACGATTGCAGGCTGAGTTTGTCTTGGGTCGAGTCCGCGCTCATAGCAGCTCCGCCGAGGCTGGGCGCAAAAGTATAGGTAAGGCGAGATATGGTTACAAACGCAACAGAAAACCTTGCGGCACGAGACCCTTATGTCATCATCCAGCCATGAAACTGTTTAGCTACTACCGCTCTTCCTCAGCCTACCGGGTTCGCATCGCACTGAACCTGAAGGGACTGGACTACACCATCGTACCGGTAAATTTACTGCGCACGGAGCACCAGTCTGAGGACTATTCGTCGCTGAATCCGCAGCAACTGGTGCCCGCCCTGGTATTGGACGATGGCACAACGCTGTCGCAATCCATGGCCATTCTAGAGTGGTTGGATCAATGCTACCCGTCGCCGGCCCTACTGCCCGCCACCCCGATGGAACAAGCGGCGGTGCGCAGCGTCTGCCACAGCATTGCCTGTGATATGCAGCCGCTAAACAACATGAGTATTACGGCTTACCTTAAAGCGAACCTGAGGGCGGACGAAGACGATATCCATGCTTGGTACACCCAGTGGATGCACCGCGGCTTCACCGGCGTGGAGACCGCCGTGCGCGGTAACGGCGGCCTATTCTGTTTCGGGGAAACCGCGGGAATGGCCGACTGCCTGCTGATTCCTCAGATGTTTAATGCCTATCGTTTTGATGTAGACATGTCGCCGTTTCCCACGCTGGAACGGATCTTTGAGCACTGCAACCAACAAGATGCCTTCATCAGGGCGCATCCGTCGCGACAACCAGATACGCCCGAAACGCCCTAGCCCATGCCGCCAAAGGCACGCGGCATCTGCATATTCAGTCGCTCCATACCACCATTCACCGCCAGGATGTCGCCGGTAACGTAGCTCCCGGCCGGAGAGCAAAGGTACAAGGCCCCCAGGGCGATATCCTCAACTTCACCCAGACGCCCCATTGGCGTCAGGTCCACCATGGTCTGCTCGATCTCGGGCGTTAACACCGTATTGAGCGCATCGGTTTTGGTGGAGCCCACTGCAATTCCGTTGACGCGCACCCTCGGTGCGTATTCCTGCGCCATTTCCCGCGTAAGGAACGACAGCGCCCCCTTGGCGGTGCCATAAGCGGTGAAGCAGGGTGCGGGTTTGTGCCCGGCAATGGAGGAAATATTCAGCACAGCACCCTCGCCCTCTCCATCGGTCATCAAGGGAACGCAAAGACGGGTCAGTTCAAAAGCGGTGGTCACGTTGAAGCGAAAAGCCGCATCGAACTCGCTGGCAGTGGTTTGGGCGGCCGGTTTGGGCGGAAAACCGCCGGCATTGTTAACCAGAATATCGAGACGGCCGAAGGTATCGCGTACCGTATTCACCAAGTGCTCAAGCTGGGCAAAGTCCAGCACATCGGTCACTACCGGCAGAGCGCGACGCCCCATGGCCTCGGCGTCTTGGGCAACCGCACGGATATCCGCCTCGGTGCGTGCGGCCACCACGACATCTGCGCCCGCTTCCGCAAACGTGCGGGCAATAGCTGCGCCAATACCTTTACCGCCGCCCGTGATCAGGGCAACTTTGCCATCCAGGCGAAAATGATCCAGAACTCCCATTCGTTTCTCCTTGTTTGCGTCGCCAGATTCAGGCGGCACTGTTATTGGTTTATGGCCTGCTACTTGCGGTAATCCAGCGGCGGATCCCTGTCGCCCAGTAACGCTTCGTATTCGAAATCGGGACCGATGCGCTCTTCATACTCGGCACGGGCCTGCGCCAACGTATCGGGCTGCTGGAACAACTGTGCTGCTGTTAACGCCAGTGTCTTGGCGGCGACCATCATGCCCTTATAGCCAATCGAGGTGCCGCCGGCGGCGATGGCCTGCCAGCTGTGGGCCGAGGTGCCCGGTACCCAGGTTGCTGTCCGAACGCCCGCCGTAGGCACCCGCCAGCTCACATCGCCAACATCGGTAGAGCCCATGCCCAGCTCTTCCTCAAAGGGCTGGATAGTGCGTTCCCAACCCGTGATATCACGATCATTGTTCAGGGTCTCATCGATACGGTTGGCAAATGCGCGCTCCTGCGCGTCATAGTCAACGCCGCCGACAGTGGTCAGATTGGCGTGCAGTGCTCGAGCCAGTACGGTATTCGGCAATAAGCTGTGGTTGCCGTGAATCACCTCTGCCTTCAGGGTGGTTCCGGTACCGATAGCCGCGGCGTCTGCCGTGGCCATCACGCGTTCCCACAAGCCCTTGAGCGTCTCGGCTTTGGGGTGCCTGACGTAGTAGAACACCTCGGCGAAGTCGGGCACGACATTGGGTGCCGAGCCACCGCTAGTAATCACGTAGTGAATGCGGGTCTCCTGAGGAACATGCTCACGCATCATATTGACCATAAAGTTCATGGCTTCCACGGCATCCAGCGCTGAACGCGCCTTCTCAGGTGAAGCAGCCGCGTGGGCGGAAACCCCGTAGAACCGAAACTTGGCCGACTTGTTCGCCAGGCTGGTGGAGGGGTTCGCACTGTTCAGACTGGCAGGGTGCCAGTCCAGCACCGCGTCCACATCATCAAACAGTCCCGCACGCACCATATACACTTTGCCCGAGCCGCCCTCTTCGGCGGGAGTGCCGTACAACCGGATGGTGCCCGGTACATCGTTGTCTGCCATCCACTGTTTCACGGCGATGGCCGCCGCCGTAGATCCGGCACCAAAGAGATGATGACCACAGGCATGCCCGGCGTTGCGATCGTGCCTGATTTCCCGGAAAGGCGAATCGGTTTGTGAGATACCCGGCAGCGCATCGAACTCCGCCAGCAGGCCGATAACAGGCTCACCCTGCCCGTAGCTTGCGACGAACGCGGTTGGAATCTCGGCAACGCCGCTCTCCACGGAGAAGCCCGCATCGCGCAGGGTTTTCTGCAGCAGGTTTGAGCTCTCGGTTTCCTGATAACCCAGCTCGGCGCTCTCCCAAATAGTGCGCGCGATCCCGGCGTAGCGCTGGTAGTTATCGTCCAGGTAGTCCGTCATTGCCGATGCATCTGTAGACGCGTGAGCAGACAGTGCCGCGATTGAGGCCGCTATGCCCATACAGATCCGCGCTGTCCAAGGTGCTGTTTTCATGGCTGTGTCACCCCTACTGTGATTGCTTCGCTTACACTTGATCGCTCATCACACACCTTAGCCTCTGGAACGAGCTGCGGGGCAATAAGGACCGGTTTTTATGTCGATCATCGCCCGTTGGGTTAATGCTTTGGACCAGATGGCGCGCCCGGATGCCGCGCGCTGGTCACAGTTGGACATCGTGTCCAAGTGGTTGATTGCGGTGGGGGCCCCTGTGCTTTTTATCACCTTCGCGGCAGCAGCGCTGGGAGGACTACTGGCCTGGGGAGAAGGCAGGTTTGACCCTTGGGTGTGGTTGCTGACTTGCATAGGGCTTTTGTTCGCACACGCTAGCAATAACCTGCTGAACGACCTCACCGATAGCAAGCAGGGCATCGACAAAGACAACTATTACCGCAACCAGTACAGCGTTCATTTGCTGGAAGACAAGCTAGTCAGCCCTACAACTTTTCATGGCTATATCGCATTCACTGCGGGTGTGGCGCTGGCCTGCGGGCTAGCGCTGGTGTGGTTGCGTGGCGGCCTGACCCTGGATCTGATGCTGGCGGTGGGGCTGGATGTTGTTTTGGGACGATTGCAGTAACGATGGGACTTGTGTGAAACAGCGTCAGGGAGCTGCCCCGGAAGGCAGCTCCCTGATGGCCCCCGCCAGGGGTTGCAGGAGCCGGAACAGAACGAGTGTTTACTCGTTGATCGTAGCGACCTGATTGGCGTTCAGCTGGGCCATAGCCTCAGACATTGCGCGCTGGTAGCAGATCTTGTTTTCGGTGGCCTGGGTAATGCCGCCGGCATCGTTAGGATGGCTGGAGCCACATACCTGCTCAGCCGCTTCGCTGATGCGGAAGTACAGGGCTTCCTGTCCACGTACTGTGGTGAGATCCAGGTCGTTATGGCCAATGGCTGCCTGTTGCAGTCCCTCAGCGGTGGTCGTTACTCGCGTGGTTTCATAGTTCTCTGCTGACGCGGTCATTGCTACACCAGCGCTGATACCAAGAACTGCGAAAGCGACTGTCTTGCGGATTACATTTTTCATAGTCATTTCCCTACACCTGCGGTGTTTTTATGCCATTCGGCTATTTGGTTGGTCGGCGGTCCAGGCTATTGCCTAAGACCACCTCCCGAAGTTGTTCCAGTGCCCTACTCGCTGATAGAGGCAACCTGGTCGGCGTTTATCTGTGCCATGGCTTCTGACATGGCGCGCTGAAAACAAACCTTGTTCTCTGTCGCCTGGGTCATGCCACCGGCATCCCGGGGGTTGCTGGAACCGCAAACCTGTTCGGCAGCTGCACTGATACGGAAGTACAGTGTTTCCTGGCCCCTGACTGTTGTGAGATCCAGGTCAGCGTGACTCACCGCTGCCTGCTGCAGGCCATCGACAGTAGTCGTTACCTGGGTTGTTTCATAAGTCTCTGCGGATGCATTCAGTGCGACACCAGCGGCAATGCCAATTACCGCAGAAGCCAACGTCCTGTTGATTACATTTTTCATGGTCATTCTCCCTACACCTTCGGTGTTGATTGCCACTTGGCTGTCTTGTTTGGGTGGCCGTTCCGGAGTGCCTCTCGCTGCGACCACGTGATCAAAGTTAGGCCAGCACCGTGACACTAAAAAGACGCATTCGATGAATTGTTGGTGACTATCGATGAATCGCCGGAATCCAGCGATGAGTTGCGCGCGTACCTGACCAAACACACCGCTACATGCGTGCTCGTCACTGACGGTACGCATATATAATGCGCGCTGGTTACAGCTTCGCGGCATAATGGACACGCAATGACCTATTCAGGCTTCCCCGAATTCAACCATGACCAGGCGCCACGTATCGGCGTATTGGTCACCAACCTTGGAACGCCACAGGCACCCGAAAAGCGCGCCCTGAAGCCCTACCTTAAGCAGTTCCTGTCCGACCCCCGGGTTGTGGAGATCCCCCGCCTACTGTGGTGGTTCATCCTGAACGGCATCATTCTCAATATCCGACCCCGACGCTCTGCCGAGGCCTACAAGACGGTATGGACGGAGCAAGGCTCGCCCCTGTTACTGCACACCCGTGACCAGGCCCAAGCCCTGCAGGCCAAACTGAGCGGCGAACTGGGGGAGCAGGTGTTGGTGGATTTCGCGATGCGTTACGGACAACCGGCCATTGATGGGGCCATCGAGCGCTTGCTGGAACGCGGTGTGCGGAAGTTGTTGGTGCTGCCGCTGTACCCGCAATACAGCGGTCCCACCGGGGGGTCCACCTTCGACGCGGTGGCGGCAGACTTTACCCGGCGGCGCTGGCTACCCGACTTCCGCTTTGTCAGTCATTACTGCGACCATCCGGGTTACATCGCTGCCGTGGCAGACAGCATTCGTCGCCACTGGGAGCAGCACGGCCGCGCCCAGCGACTGATCTTCAGTTACCACGGCGAACCGCGTCGCTATCTCGATAATGGCGACCCCTATCACTGCCAGTGCCACAAAACCTCCCGTCTGGTCGCTGCGGATCTGGGGCTGACAGAAGGCGAGTACATGACCAGCTTCCAGTCACGCTTTGGCCGGGAAGAGTGGCTAAAGCCCTATACCGACGAGACGCTGAAATCGTTGCCTGCTGAGGGTATCAACGCCGTGCAAATCGTTTGCCCGGGATTTTCAGCAGATTGCCTGGAAACCATCGAGGAAATCGGGGAAGAGAACCGCGAGTACTTCATGGAGGCTGGCGGGGAGCGCTATGAATACATCCCCTGCCTGAACGCTGAACAGGCACATATTGAATTCCTGGCCACCCTGGTGCGGGAGCAGCTTCAGGGCTGGTTGGATACACCGGTGACGGCGCCGGAAGTCACACTGGAACAGGCGCTCGCCAAGGGCGCTACACAATGAGGAGACGAGAATGCTTCGTAAAATGGTTGCGCTGTTGGCGCTGGGATGGACGGTGTCAGTGAACGCGCAAGTTGAAGACAACGCCGTGTGGATCGACGTGCGCACACCGGCGGAATACGCCAGCGGCCACGTGGATGGCGCGCTGAATATCCCCTGGGATGCCATCGCCACCGGCGTAGCCGCATTGGAGTTGGCGCCCGATACGCCCGTCTATCTGTACTGCGGCAAAGGTGGTCGCGCGGAAAAAGCCAAGGAAGCGCTCGCCGGGGAAGGCTTCACCGCCTTAACCAACGCCGGCGGCATTGATGATGCCCGTAAGCTGGCTGGCGAGTAAGCGTCGGTTCTTTACAGCCAGCGGCGTACGCTGGCGCAATAGTGGGCGTACTCTTCGGGGAACGCCTCACGCAGCATCTGCTCCTCTGGGCGAATGTAGCGCCATTCGATGATCAGCACGAACGCCGCGGGCACCGCCAGTGCGCTGGTGGCACCTACGGTAATAGCCAGCCCCAATAGCACCGCAGTCATACCAAGGTACATGGGATTTCGACTGAAGCGGTAGACCCCGGTTGTCACCAGCGTGGTCACCTCGGTAAAGGGGACCAGATTGGTGCCCGCGCGCTGGAACAGCCCGCCTGCATAGACCAACAGTGCCAATCCAGCCACGATAAACACGCCGCCGATGAGCTGCCCTTCCAAACTGGTGTATCGGGTTCCCGGTAGGTATTCGTTCAGCACGAAGGTGGTCACAATCCCGAACACCAACCACATGGGCGGGTAGATCACTCGCTTGGTGGTCATGCCTCTTCTCCCGCTTTATCCATGATGCGCACCTGCCGGTTCCAGCGCGCCAATACTATAGGCAATCGCGATTCCCAGTAGGAACGCCAGGGTAAGCTTGACCCGGTCATGGCTGTGGAAGTGAATCTCAGGGATCAGGTCGCTAAGCGGGATACAAACAAAGGCGCCGGCAGAGAATGCAAGCGCAGCCGCAACCACCGCGCTGCCACCACCGATCAAGGCATCAACGCCTGCGTAGAACAGCACTGCGCCAAGGGGGCACAACAGGGCGAACATCCCATTGGCACCCAATTGCGCGCTCCGGGACCATCCTCCTGCGGCCATCACAGAAGTAATCGCCATGGCACCCAGGGGTTTGTGGAGCAGAATCGCCAAAAATACACCGAATGCCATCAGCCTGCCGCCATGATCGGCCTGCGCCTGCATGGCCGCACCCAGCGCAACTCCGTCAAGCAGAGCATGAATACCCAGGCCCGCGGCAAGCGCCAGCCAACTCAATTGATTGACCGGTGAGGGATGCTGATGATCGTGGTGGTGCTCGCGATGATGGTCATCATCCTCGATGCCCTGAAGTCGGAAGGGGAATACACGAAGCAGTAACAGCAGCGTTACCAGGCCTGTTAACAGCCAGACTGCAGCGGCGTCTACCGCATGGGGGCCTTCAAACATCACAACCGCGTGGGGCAACAGATGCAGTAGCGCCACGCCCAGCATCAAGCCGGCAACAAGACTGAGGATTAGCTGCGTGCGCGTGTGGGTCATGCGCACCCAACCCGGCAACAACCCGCCGAGCCACGACACCAGCACAATGCAGGCACTGTAGAGAATCAATAACTGGGTAGCACTGGCATCCATGTGGGCCGTCCATTTTTGCAGCCGGCGATTATTTCATATTCCACTGCTGCGAGCATGACAATTGCGGCATTCGTGGTGGTACAACAGCGCACACCTTGCGCAGGTTGTGATTGGAGTGAAATTGACAGCCAGACTAACGATCATTAGTTTCGGTCATCAATCCTCTACGTCCGGGCCTGCCCATGTCGATTTACGAGTCCGTCGAATCCAGTGATTCCCGCCGCCACCTGCAGCTGAAGAGTCCGGTCAGCCTCGAGCCCATTGGCGAACTGGTGTGCGCCAACAGCGAAGATGTGGCAGTCGCGATTGCCAAAGCCAGGGCCGCACAGCCCGCCTGGGCCGCTACCAGCATGAAGGAGCGCGCCGCAATCGTGCAGCGGGCTCTGCAGTTGGTGCTGGAACGTCAGGACGAGATTATCGACACCGTAGTGCGCGAAACCGGCAAGGCCAGAACTGATGCCATGAGCATGGAAGTATTCTCGGTGGCAGACTCGCTGTGTTACTACGCGAAAAACGCCGAAAAATTTCTCAAGCCACGCAAACGCAAGATTCACGGCATCCTGGGCATCGCCAAACAGCTGCGCATACTCTACAAGCCCCTGGGCGTGGTAGGGCTTATCACGCCCTGGAATGGACCTTTTGTACTGGTGATGAACCAGGCCGTACAGGCCGTTCTTGCCGGCAATACCGTGGTCGCCAAGGGCTCTGAGGTCACACCTTTCTCTGCCAAGTTGGCCGAGACACTGCTCCTGGATGCCGGCCTGCCCGAGGGTGTGCTGCAAGTGCTTCTGGGCGACGGCGAGACCGGCGCAGCCATCGTTGAAGGCGGCGTCGACAAGATATCCTTCACCGGTAGCGTTGCCACTGGACGCAAGGTAGCGGAGGCCTGTGCCCGGCAGCTCATTCCCTGCACCCTGGAGCTGGGCGGCAACGACGCCATGATCGTATGTGCTGACGCCGATATCGACCGCGCAGTAGACGGGGCCTGGTTGGGCTCGTGCATGAATACCGGCCACTACTGCTGTGGTACCGAGCGAATCTATGTGGTGGATTCAATCTACGACGAGTTCCTTGCCAAAGTGCTTGAGAAAGGAAAACAGCTGCGCCAGGGCACCGAGCACGGCTGGGAAGAAGATGTAGGCGCGGTGTTCTGGGACCGCCAGATGAGCATCATCGAAGCGCATGTAGAGGACGCGCGCGCCAAGGGAGCCACTATTCATATGGGCGGGCGACGCAATCCGGATCTGTCCGGCCTGTACTACGAGCCCACGGTAGTGACAGAGGTCGACAACAGCATGGACATCATGCGCCTGGAGACCTTCGGGCCAATCTTGTGCATTCAACGAGTCGCCTCGGAGGAGGAAGCGCTGGCCTTAGCCAACGACTCCGAATTTGGCCTCAACGGCAACGTATGGACGCAGGATAAAGAGAAGGGCTACCAGTTGGCCTCGGCCATCGATACCGGCTCATGCAGCGTGAACGACATGGCTGTGAGCTACGGTGTACCCGCGGCACCTTTTGGTGGGCGCAAACAATCCGGCGTGGGCCAAGTGAACGGTAAAAAAGGCCTGCGCGGTTACTGCCATGAAATGCCAATCGTGATTGATCGATTTGGCGGCAAGATGCAAAACGCCTATCCCTACAGCGCCGAAAGCGCCGAGGGTATGCGCAAGCTGATGCACTTTATGTGGGTAAAGACGCCGCTGGGACGCTGGCTGAGCTAGTTTTTCCCGAAAAACTCAGGCGAGCACCAGGTTATCGCGGTGAATCATCTCAGGATCACCGCCATAACCCAGCAGCGGCTCTATATCGCCCGAGGCGCGGCCAGCAATACGGCGCGCTTCATCGGCTGGGTAATTCACCAGCCCCCTTGCCACCTCATTGCCCTTACTATCGGTCAGCGACACGAGATCGCCACGGCTAAAGTTGCCCTTCACATTAACCACACCTACCGGCAGCAAACTGCGGCCAGACTCTCTCAATACCTTCACGGCACCGGCATCGAGCTCAATGTGACCCTGCACCTGCAGCAGACCCGCCAACCACTGTTTGCGCGCCGTCTGCGGCTGGCGCCCGGTGCGTAGCCAGGTACCGATGTTGTCGCCATCGGCAATCGCAGCCAAAACATTCGTATGCCGGCCACCGGCGATGACAGTCTCCGTTCCGGAGCGCGCCGCCAGACGCGCCGCGCGAAGTTTCGTCACCATGCCGCCTCGACCCAGCACACCGCCTTCCCCCGCAGCCGCATCCAGGGCGGAATCGCCGACATCAGCGGTAGCAATCAACGTGGCATTCGGATTTTCCCGGGGGTTGGCGTCAAAGAGGCCGTCCTGATCTGTGAGTAGCACCAGCGCGTCTGCATCGACCAAGTTCGCAACCAGAGCCGCCAAGGTATCGTTATCGCCGAAACGGATCTCGTCAGTGACGACTGTGTCGTTTTCATTAACGATGGGCAGAACGCCCAGCTGCAACAGTGTATTCAGCGTTCCCCGGGCATTGAGATAGCGATCCCGGGCACTGACATCGTCATGGCCCAGCAACACCTGCGCCGTAGTAAGGCCGTGGGTCTTGAAGGCATCTTCATAGGATTGGACCAACTCGGATTGGCCCACGGCTGCGGCAGCCTGCAGTTCATGCAATGCGGTTGGACGGGACTGCCAGCCAAGGCGAACTACACCGGCAGCAACAGCACCACTGGATACCAGTACCACCTCGTTACCCGCACCTCGCAGAGCCGCTATCTGCTGCGCCAGGGCGGTAATCATTCCCCGGTCCAGGCCCCGACCGTCGTCGGTTAACAGGGCGCTTCCCACCTTTAACACCCAACGGCGGGCGGCACTGATCTCGCTACGGTTACTCATGACGGGTCAGGGAGCGTACTCCACCTCCACGTCGTAATCGTCATCATCCTCGTCGTCATCCGCTTCCTGCGCCTGCGAACGACGGCGAGCACGCAGTTCAGCGATGCGCTCCCGCGCTTCCTGCTGCATGGCCACCTGCGATTGAAATTCCTGCTCTGCCAGTTCGGGATCTTCCGCTTCCAGTGCGCGTTGCTGCTCCAGCAGTTCCATCATGTCCTGACAGAGGCGTTGCGTGCCTTCGCCGCTAATGGCCGAAATCTCATAAACGGGGCCCTCCCACTCCAGTGCAGACAGCACCGCCTCGCGCCGCTCGGCAAACTCTTCCGGCGTGAGCAGGTCAGATTTGTTCAGCACCAGCCATCGAGGGCGGGCCGCCAGCGTGGGGCTGAACAGCGCAAGCTCTTGCACAATGGCAAGCGCGGAGTCGGCAGGCTCCTTGCCATCCCAGGGCGCCATATCGACAATGTGCAGCAGGATGCGATTACGCGTGAGGTGTTTCAGGAAGCGAATCCCCAAACCTGCCCCGTCGGAGGCACCTTCAATCAGCCCAGGTATGTCCGCCACCACAAAACTGCGGTGCGCATCGACTTTTACAACGCCCAGATTGGGGACCAAGGTCGTGAAGGGGTAGTCCGCCACTTTCGGCCGGGCCGAGGACACAGCCCGGATAAATGTGGACTTGCCCGCATTGGGCAATCCCAGCAAACCAACGTCTGCCAGTACTTTGAGTTCGAGCTTCAGCGAGCGCATTTCGCCTTCGCTGCCGGGTGTCGTCTGGCGAGGTGCCCTGTTAGTGCTGGATTTGAAGCGGGTATTACCAAGGCCGTGGAAGCCGCCGCGAGCAACGATTAACTGCTGGCCATCAGCTGAGAGGTCTCCCAGAATCTCGCCGCTGTCTTCATCAAGGATGGTGGTGCCGATGGGAACGTTAAGCACCAGGTCTTCGCCACTCCTGCCGGTGCAGTTGCGACCTTTGCCAGACTCGCCGCTCTCTGCGCGGTATTGTCGCTGAAACCGGTAATCAACCATGGTGTTCAGTGCGCTGTCGGCCTGCATAATCACGCTACCGCCGTCACCGCCATCACCCCCGTCGGGGCCACCCTTGGCAATGTATTTTTCGCGCCTGAAGCTCAGGCAGCCATTGCCGCCCTTGCCCGCGAAAACTTTGATACTGGCTTCGTCTACAAATTTCATAACCCGTCCATTTTACCTGCAACGCCGTGCATTACACGGTAACTTTTCATGCTCGTCTTGATGCCGCACTTGCCAACGCTCTCATGGCACCCGTTCGTGGTCCGCTTGCGTCCTTCAGTCGCTCCACGAAATTCGCTTGGTGACGGGCGCAATCTACCGCCTTCACTGAACCCTTCGTCATCGTCCCGCTTACCGATCGGGCCCGCGGTAGCGGTCACTGCAGCGCCGGAGTGTGCGAGGCAGGACGCCGAGCCCAAGCCCCCACGGACGGGTTCACGGCATCTCCGGCGGCGGGGCCGATGCCGCGGGTCGAACAAAAAGCTGCCACCACACCAGCTTGCAATCTCGGGGGCAAAAAAAAGCCCCGTCAATTGGACGAGGCTCTTTCGGATTCTTGCGAGAGTCGCAGATCAGGCGCTCACCACCTGAACAAACTTGCGATTCTTCGGACCCTTGGTGACGAACTCTACTTTGCCATCAGAGACTGCAAACAGAGTGTGGTCCTTACCGATGCGAACATTGTCGCCTGCGTGGAACTTGGTGCCGCGCTGACGAACGATGATGTTGCCCGCTTTAACGTCTTGACCGCCGAAGCGCTTGACGCCAAGGCGTTTACTCTCGGAATCGCGTCCGTTACGAGTACTACCACCCGCTTTCTTATGTGCCATGGTCGATACCCTCCTTTAGGCCGAAATACCAGTGATCTTCACTTCGGTGAACCACTGGCGGTGGCCGGTTTCACGACGATAGTGCTTACGACGATTGAACTTCACAATCTTCACCTTGGGGTGACGACCATGAGCAACCACCTCGGCGGTTACTTTACTGCCGTCCAGCAGCGGCGTGCCGATTTTCACATCGTCACCACCTACCATCAGCACACGATCGAACTCGATGGTGTCGCCGGTAACTGCTTCAATCTTTTCCAGCTTGAGGGTTTCGCCCTCAATCACGCGGTGCTGCTTACCACCGCTTTCAATAACTGCGTACATGTTGCACTCCGTTTAGTTAGCCTGCTCGCAGTCTGTGGATCCTTCCGAAGAAGGGGCAGAGCCAGGCATAAACAGTTAAAACGCCATCCACTGCCGCCTGTGGCGGTGCATGGGTGACATGAGGGCGGCGATTTTACTGAAATCACCGCCCCCTAGCAAGGTTTAATTTCCTTTATAAGACAGGCACTTAGCTGCCTAGATTTTGCCTTTGTAGGCGTCTGACCCACCGCTTGACCACCGATGCCTCACCCCATAGCATGCGCTGGCAATCAAGGACCCCTCACACGATGCAGGATATACGCGACGCAGTCGCCGACGAGTTCGAACAGGTCAACCACCTTATCATCGAGCAACTCCACTCTGACGTGGATATGGTCGAGAACGTGGGCCACTATATCGTCGATGCTGGCGGCAAACGCCTGCGTCCGCTGCTCGCCCTGCTGACGGCCAAGGCCCTCGGTGGTTGTGAGGCACAACATGTGACCTTCGCCGCGGTGGTGGAGTTTATTCACACCGCCACCCTGCTGCACGACGACGTTGTCGATATCTCCCAGCTACGCCGCGGCCGACCCACCGCCAACGCGGAGTTCGGCAACGCCCCATCGGTGCTCGTCGGGGACTTCCTGTATACCCGCGCCTTCCAGTTAATGGTTCAGCTGGATCATATGCCGCTGCTACACCATATGGCGGATACAACCAATACCATCGCCGAGGGTGAGGTACTGCAATTGGTGCGCGCCGGCGACGTCGAAACCTCTGAAGCGCAGTATCTGGATGTCATTACTCGCAAAACGGCGGTTCTCTTCGGCGCTGCCTGTCGCGGCGCAGCACTGCTCAGCGGTGAGGACGCAACGTGCTGTGATGCAATGGAACAGTTTGGTATCAATCTGGGCATTGCCTTCCAGATGATCGATGACGTACTGGACTACGAAGGTGACCCGGCAGTCACCGGTAAGAACATTGGCGACGACCTCACCGAGGGCAAGCCCACGCTCCCCTTAATTCATGTGCTGAAGACGGGCATCGAGTCACAGCAGGGGTTAGTGCGAGAGGCAATCACCCAGCGTAGCGCCGACAAGCTTGCCGACATTGTGACCGCCGTGCGCGACTGCGGTGGCATCACTGAAACGCGAAACCAGGCGAACGCCTACAGGGATAAGGCAATGGCCAGTCTGGATGGGCTGTCCGACAGTGCCGCCAAGCAGGCCATGGAAGCCTTGGCAGAACTTTCGGTCAGTCGAGACCACTAGCCGATTGCGACGCCCAGAGCCGCTTCATATACTGGAGCACCACACAGCAAAACGTTGTCATGGCGCCCATACTGCAGCTATTCGAGCGAAAGGCCTATCCCAAACTGGTTGAAGACGCAGCAACCATGCGCTCGATACCCATCGAGTCCCTGTTCGTCGACCAGCCAGACCGAAGCACCACCTACAGCGCGAGCGCTGCTGGCCTCACCCTGGACTTTTCCCGTCAAGCCGTTACCGATGACATTTTGACCCACCTGGTGGCGCTCGCAACTGAAGCCCAGTTACGCGACGCCTTTGCCGCACTGCGTCAGGGCAGCACTGTTAACGCCACGGAAAACCGTCCTGCGTTGCACACGCTGTTGCGCAGTAACAGCGCCCCCGAGGGCCTCCCCAATGAGTACGCGGCGGTGGCCGAAACCCGACGGCGCATGCAGGACTGGTCTGAGCACATTCGTTCAGGCCGGCACACGGGCTTCAGCGGTCAGCCGATCACTGATGTCGTGAACCTCGGCATAGGCGGTTCTGATCTCGGCCCGCGGCTGGTTAACGATGCACTGCAGGTGTTCGACGGCAAGATAGATGCCCATTTCGTGGCGAATGTAGATCCCGCTGCATTGCAAGACGCACTGCTTGGCTTATCGCCTGAATCCACAATGTTCGTTGTGTGCTCCAAGTCTTTCGGCACGGAGGAGACAATCACCAATGCCCGGGCTGCGCGCAGTTGGTTGCTGCAAGCGGGCGCTGACGCGTCTGCATTGGGGGCGCACTTCCTGGCGATTACCACCGACATTCAGGCAGCAGCAGACATGGGCATTCCCGAGGACCACTGCCTGCCACTCTGGGACTGGGTGGGGGGGCGATACTCGCTATGGTCTGCCATTGGCCTTAGCTGCGCCATCTCGCTGGGCTGGCACACATTCTCTGAACTGCTGGCTGGCGCGCAGCAGATGGACGAGCACGTCGAAGCGGCGGTCCCCGGGCAAAACCTCGCGGTCCTGATGGCATTGCTGGAGGTCTGGAACACTAACTTCCTGGGCGCCGACAGCCACGTGGTACTCCCCTACTGCGAGGGACTTGGCTACTTACCCGAATTCCTACAGCAATTGACGATGGAGAGTAACGGCAAGCGCGTGGATGTATTGGGCAGGGAACTGAAGAGCGACAGTGCACCCATGCTGTGGGGCGCAGCCGGCACCATGGGACAGCATTCCTTTCACCAGTTACTGCATCAGGGCACACGCACCTTCAGCGCCGACTTCATCTTGCCCCTGACTACGCACACAGGCATGACAGAACAACACGGCCGACTCGTGGCCAATTGTCTGGCACAGAGCCGGGCGATGACGGTCGGTCGCACTGAACAGCAGTGCATCGATAGCCTACTGGCGCGGGGCGCGGGTGAGGAACGTGCGCAGGCTCTGGCGACGCACCTGGCAATACCCGGTAACCGGCCACACAGCCTGATCACAATGGATGCATTAACCCCGCGTTCGCTCGGTGCGTTGCTGACGCTGTATGAACACCGCACTTATTTCAGCAGCGTGCTCTGGGGGATCAACGCCTTTGATCAGTGGGGCGTGGAACTGGGCAAGGACATCAGTGGCAGCATTTACGAGGTCATGCAGAACACCCGACCGTCGGTAGATCTCGATACCGTGACGCTGAAACACATCGCCGCCTGGCGTGCCGCGAACGACCGCGCCAAGCAGCAAGATTAGCCTGGCGCTGGGTTGGCTGCCCTAGCCGTCGATCATCGTCAGCAGTTCGGCGGTTTTTGCCTCCATCAGCGCGGCATCCCCGCGACTCTCAACATTCAGTCGCACAACTGGCTCGGTATTGGACATGCGCAGATTGAAGCGCCATTCGTCGAAACTCATACTCAGGCCATCGACCTTCTCCACCGAAGCGGCGGCGCCCGTATAGGCTGACTCCACGGCCTGCAAGACCGACTGCGGGTCATCAATCGTGCGATTGATCTCACCACTGCAAGGGTAGGCCGCCATGCGCTCGGCAACCATCTCTGCAAGCGATTGATTGCGGCTGGCCATCAGTCCCGCGACCAGCAGCCATGGGATCATACCGCTGTCGCAGTAGGCGAAGTCCCGGAAATAGTGGTGAGCGCTCATCTCGCCACCGTAAACCGCATTCTCCAGACGCATCCGCTCTTTAATGAATGCGTGCCCGGTTTTGCTCTCGATAGCCTTGCCGCCCATTGATTCAACGATCGCCTGGGTGTTCCAGGTCAGTCGCGGGTCGTGCACAACGGCACCGCCGGGGTCCCGCCGCAGAAATGCCTCAGCCAGCAGTCCCACCAGGTAGTAGCCCTCAATGAAGTTGCCGTCGTGGTCAAAGAAAAAGCAGCGATCGAAGTCACCGTCCCAGGCGATACCGAGATCGGCCCCCTGTTCACGAACCGCCGCAATCGTGGCTTCCCTGTTTTCGGGTAACAGAGGATTCGGCACCCCGTTGGGAAAATTACCGTCGGGCTCATGATGCAGTTTGGTAAAGCTGAACGGCAGGTGCGGTTCCAGCAGATCGATCACGCGACCTGCACCCCCGTTACCCGCATCCACCACAATCTTCAGTGGCTTTAGCGTCGGCACATCAACATAGCTCAGCAATTGAGCGACATAGTCAGCGTCGGTATCCAGCGCGTGCAACTCACCGCGCTGCGCTGCTGCGGTGAAGTCATTGCGCTCGGCAAGGGCCTGAATATCAAACAGCCCGGTATCGCCGCTGATAGGCTTGGAGCCTTCGCGCACGAACTTCATGCCGTTGTAATCCTTGGGATTGTGACTGGCAGTGACGGCGATACCGCCATCCATTTTGGCGTGGGACGTGGCGAAGTAAATCTCTTCGGTGCCGCACAGGCCGATATCGAATACGTCTACGCCCTGATCACGCAGACCGTTACTCAATGCGCCCTTGATCGCTTCGCTGGTAAGACGAATATCGTGCCCCACCACCACGCGCTTCGGCTTGATCACTTCGGCATAGGCCCGCCCTATTCGATAGGCAATGTCCTCATTGAGTTGATCCGGAATCCGGCCACGCACATCGTAAGCCTTGAAACAGGTAATCTTCTCCACCGAATCAGTCCTTGCCGTAGTAGTTTTCGTAAACGAAGTTTGTGGCTTCCACGAAACCAGGCACGCTGCCGCAGTCGAAGCGCCGACCCTGGAATTTGTAAGCCATCACGCAGCCCTTGCGCGCCTGTGTTTGCAGTGCATCGGTCAGTTGCACCTCGCCATTAGCACCCGGCGGGGTATCACGAATGATGTCAAAAATATCCGGGGTCAGAATGTAGCGACCAATGATCGCCAGGTTCGAGGGCGCATCGGCGGCATCGGGCTTCTCGACCATCTCATCGACTCTATAGATGCCGTCCTTGAGGCTCTCACCGGCGATCACACCGTATTTGTGCACTTCGTCCACGGGGACTTCCTGGATCGCCACAATTGAGCAACGAAACTGGTTATAAAGCTCCGCCATTTGCGCCAATACGCCGGCACCGTCGTTCAGGCAGAGGTCGTCCGATAAAAGAACGCCGAAAGGCTCGTTACCAATGAGCGGTTCGCCGGTGAGAATGGCATGGCCCAGGCCCTTCATTTCACGCTGGCGCACCATGGTGAACACCCCCTGATCCAGTACATCGCGAATACTGTTCAGGTAGGTTTCCTTACCGGTGCCTGAAATCTGATGTTCCAATTCGTAAGAAATATCAAAGTGGTCGGCGATGGCACGTTTGCCGCGCCCGGTAACCAGCGCACAATTGCGCATGCCCGCCTCAATCGCTTCTTCAACGCCGTACTGCACCAGTGGCTTGTTCACCACCGGCAGCATCTCCTTGGGCATGCTCTTGGTGGCGGGGAGGAACCGGGTGCCATAACCGGCCACCGGGAACAGGCATTTCTTGATCATTACGCGAACTCTCCTTCTCTCGCTGAGCGCGACTGCGCCTTAACTGCTGCGACCATAAACATCTTCAAAGCGAACGATGTCATCCTCGCCTAAATAGGTACCCGACTGCACCTCGATCAACTCCAACGGGATACGACCCGGATTAGCCAGGCGGTGCTTGTGGCCCAAGGGAATATAGGTGGATTCGTCTTCGCCCAGCATGAACACCTTATCCTCGCAGGTCACCTCCGCTGTTCCGGCTACCACAATCCAGTGCTCAGCACGGTGATGGTGCATTTGCAGGGACAGGGTTTGACCCGGGTTAACGACTATGCGCTTGACCTGAAAGCGCTCAGAAACGATCAGAGATTCGTAGGAGCCCCAGGGACGGAACACGCGATGATGCAGAGACGCCTCGCTGCGCTCTTCGCGCTTCAGGCGATTAACAATCTTCTTTACGTCCTGGACCCGGTCCCGGTCTGCGACCAACACGGCATCAGCAGTTTCCACGACAACTAAATCACTGACGCCTGCTGCCGCGACCAGCCTGGATTCACTGCGAAAATAGCTGTTGGTGCTGTCTTCCAAAACAACGTCGCCCTTACTGACATTACCGCTGTCGTCACGCGCACCAACGTCCCACAGGGCCGACCATGCGCCCACATCGCTCCAGCCGCAGTCCAGTGAAACCACACCGCCCAGCGCGGTTTTCTCCATGACGGCATAGTCGATGCTGTCACTGGGGCAAGCTCGAAATGCCGCAGCATCAGGTCGCACGAAATCCATATCCCGTACGGCTGTTGCCATGGCTGCACGACACTGCTCAGCCATAGCCGGCGCCTGAGCGTCCAATTCCTTCATATAGGTGGAGGCATTGAGCAGGAACATGCCGCTGTTCCACAGGTAGTCGCCGCTGGCAAGGTATGCCGCAGCCGTCTCAGCGTCGGGCTTCTCTACAAATTGCTCCAAATCGAACAAATCGTCCGCCAGAGCCTCACCGCATTTTATGTAGCCGTAACCCGTCTCCGGCTGAGTGGGGACCACGCCGAAGGTCATCAAGCGGCCTGCCTGCGCCTGCGGCAGGGCCTTGGCCACTGCGGCAACAAATGCGTCAGGATCGGTGATCACATGATCCGCTGGCAGCACCAGCAAGACAGACTCTGCGTCCGCCTCCAAAGCACGCAGCGCAGCCAGTGCGACCGCGGGGGCGGTATTCCTGCCCTCAGGCTCCAATATCAGGGCATCCGGATTCACGGCCATTTCGCGCAGCTGCTCCGCCACCATAAAGCGGTGCTCTTCATTGCAAACCACCACAGGCGCCGCCGCATCCAGACCCTGAGTGCGGGCTAGCGTGTCCTGCAACATAGAGGCCTCACTGGCCAGTGGCAGGAACTGCTTGGGGTGAGCCTCTCGTGAGACAGGCCAAAGCCGGCTGCCTACGCCACCAGAGAGGAGAACAGGAATCAACATATGGGGTCCTTGCTACGGAAAACTGCGGGGTGGGTGCCATCCGAACGGCCATTATTGCCACCTAATTACGCGCTGTACCCATGTTAAACAAGGCGTTCCCGAATGGCCAGCCACCCACGAAACAGGCTGGACTTGTCACCCACAGGCATTAGAATGGCAGCGCTTACAGCCCCATCAACTGATGCGCCTTCACCGCCTGCGACTGTTTTGAGCAATGCGGGCGACAACTGGAAAATCCATGACACAACAAAGCTCATATACCAAGGAAGAATTGGTTGCCTGCGGCCACGGCGATCTGTTCGGCCCGGGTAACGCCCAACTCCCCACCGACAACATGCTGATGTTGGATCGTATCGGTCATATTAGCTCTGAAGGCGGAGAGTATGGGATGGGAGAGATTGTTGCCGAGCTGGATATCCATCCGGACCTCTGGTTCTTCCAGTGCCACTTCCCCGGCGACCCCGTTATGCCCGGATGCCTTGGCCTCGATGCCATGTGGCAATTGGTGGGC
>SPKZ01020595.1_pt1 | contig 32002 bp, 29 predicted proteins | sample 2456571 | NCBI WGS metagenome assembly SPKZ01 (sample SAMN11192286, study PRJNA482655) | marine metagenome | biome: ENVO:00000447; feature: ENVO:00000244|ENVO:00000211|ENVO:00000569|ENVO:00002023; material: ENVO:00002151; isolation source: ocean water from marine abyssalpelagic zone ...
CCTCATGGTCGACGACTACGTAAAACTGCTCCCCTTGGGTGCAGGCGAAACGAGCGGAGTAGTAGCTTTCGGACACGCAGGCGTTGGGGTCGATGTCGCCGTCCTTGCGAAGGATCGTGACGATGGGGTACTGGTCGTGGTTAGCCAGGTTGACGACGACCTCACCCGTTGTAGGGCAAGTGAAATCTACAATCCACTCAGAGCCGGGAGTGGCGAGGCTCGGTACGCAACCGTAGCTGGTGAATTGCCCGCTGCCCTCAGTGAGGGATCCGCTGAAATTTCCGCAGGACGCGCTCTCTCCTGTGGAGAGATATTGGAACAGCGTCTGATAGGGAGTGGGTGGCTCGGGCGCCTTCTTCTCGGAGCAGCCGAGGGGTGCGAGAGCAACAGCGAAAAGCAGCGGACTGAGCCAGCGGCTACTCATTCGAATTTTGGGTGAGACTCTGGACACAGATGGCTCCGGGAGAGGGGCTCTTGCCGGTCAGGGACTGGCTAAGAAGCAGAGCGCCGAAAAGAACGTCGGCATCAATCCTAAAGGTTGCCAGCTTTGCGCCGATCAGAGAAGTGCGAAGCTGCGTCGACGCTACAATAGCGGTGACATGTCGTGCCGTTGTGCGTGGCTGTACTGCGCTTGCCATCGATGTGAGTAATGCGTGGCGGCATCAGGAAGAGTGGGCCCGCCGCAGAGGAATTAGCTTCGGGGACATGTACGTGCGGCGGCGTGCATGAGGGCTTTAGGGGCATGCGGAACGACCTATATATGCACGCTGGGGCCCCGCCACCCGAAGGGCGGAGTTGTGGAGAAAGTGTGCCGGCACGATTGCGTGCGCGCGGCTTCGTTCCCGTTGGGTGCTATCGGTCGATGGCGGCATCCAGTTGAGGACCGCTGTCCGCGGCCGAATCAGTAAAAGTCGTTCCCCCGTCGGGGGTGGCTGGGGGCAACGAATCGATCCAGGCCCGAATGGTCGCGAGTCCCAGCTCGTCGATCTGCTCAGTTCCCAGCGGCGGCATTTGGCTGGGGTCTCGCACGTTCATGCGAGCGTAGATGGCGCTCAACTCCGTGTTCTGCGGTGCGATGCGATAGGTCGCGATCTCGGTCGCCGCTTCCGTGAGGGTGCCTACGGTTGTCAGATAGGTGGGAGTGTCCTCGATGCGAGAGAGCTGGTCGTGCTTCAACCAGAGTCGGAGGTCGACTCGCGTTCCGGAGGTTTCGTTGTGGCAGTGCCCGCAGTTTGCATGCAGGTATCCCACCGCTGCGCGTTGGACAGCGTCACCGGGCACCACGGGAACACTCACCGGATTCGTGGTGAGTCGTTGCTCGGCCATCAGCGTCTGCAGAGTGACGCCGTCTCCCTCGTGGGCCAGCTGGATAGCCGTGAAACCGAGGATCGTGTCCACCATGGCGGTGTGGCAATCCCGGCACTGAGACTGACTCGGGATATCGTGGTCGGTGCCACTCGCGTCGCTCAGGCCGCCAGGAACGGCGGTGGCGTCCTGCCCGTCGGGGTCCCACTGATAAGCAATCATGGTCCATTGGTAAGGCCCGAGCTTGCTCAACATTCGGGTCTCGATGGCTCGGCCTTGTTGGCTGAACTCCTTGTAGAGGCGTGTGCCTACCGGGTAGTGCCAATAGTCCGCACCCGACATATCACCGCCGGGACCGGGGAAATCCTCCGTATCAATCTGTTCGCCGGGCGGCAAATACACCCAGCGACGCTTGCGCGCCCCGTCGCTCCAGAGTTCGAACTGCGGCGCATAGGAACGGATTCCCTGCGCGAATTGACCTGTGAGAATGTCCGCATAGAGTCCCGCCTCAGACAATTGCAGCGGATACTCGCCGGTCCCGTTAGGGGTCGAGTCAGCCGAATCGGGGGCGTCCACACTGGCGTCACCAGAAGCGTTGCCCGCGGGCGATCCGTCCTCCGAGCAGGCCCCCAGAGCGAAGGCCAGTAGAAGCATCGACGTGCCGCCGCGAGTGTGTCGGCGGCGTCCCCTCGGATCGCCCCACCGTCCGCGACTTGTCCGTGCTGCGGAGGTGTCTTCGGTGGTGGTGGGGGGCAGCATCTCGGTTCAGTCCAACAGGTCGGGCATCTTGTCGCCCTGATACTCAAGGGTATCGCGGTAGCGCTCCACCATCATGTTGACGTCTTCGAGCAAGAACACCTCGTCGTCGTCGTTGAGCAGCGCCATGCCGCCCTGGACGATGAAGAACACGATGGTCGGTTCCGTGTTCTCATCAAACACGTGCAAAGTGTGTGTGGCGCCCGGCACCTCGTGCACGTAGTCGCCGGCTTTGGCGACCCAGTCGTACTCCTTGTAGTGCCACTTGCCCTGAATGGTGTACGCCTCAACGGGCCCGAAATGTTTGTGGCGGGGAAGTACGGTGCCCGGCGCAAAACGTGTCATCAATGTGTAGGTGTTTGTGGCGAAACAGGCGCGTAGCACCTTCACTTCGATGCCTTCAAAAAAGGTGGCCCAGGGGATCTCGCTACCGGCGACGACGTCAGCCACTTCCTTCTTCTCAGTCATGTCGAACTCCTTGCTTGAGGGGGCGATTTTTATACGTCGCGCCCGGGAATGTGACTACGAAATTTTAATAAGACTAATGATTACAATGGAGTATAGTTTTCCGAACGGACAATAACCTGGCCGCCGGCCGAACCCTTTGCCCCTCGCGTCGGCTCGGCTTGGGAAATACCTTAGAGTGGCCGTACGAGCTATCGGGTTGGAATCCGGATTATAAAGGCCTGTGAGTTTCACGTCGTTGTTTGAGCCGTCGCCGAAAGTGCACGGGATCGTCGAACGGAGGCGAGCTCGGCTGTTGGCGGTTTGCATGGTTTGCCTGACCGTGTTGTTCGGGTGCGTGGATGGCATCTACTTGTGGAGGGTGCCGGGCTATGCGCCGCCCTGGTACGGCTATGCGTTTCTCATCACCACCTATGCGTTGAGTCGCACCAGTTGGCATCGATTGGGGGCTTTGTTCGCAGTGCTGATGTTCCCCTGCGTAGCGTTTACCCGCGTATTTCTAGCTGGTGCGCAGGACGGCTTTTCAGAGCTAGCGTTCCTTTCGCTTTGCCCTCTCATGGGGGCGATATTTCTTCCCATGGTGGGGGTCGCAGGCGTTTCGGCCGCGAACCTGATCCTGCTGTCCTCATTGCCGTGGCTCCTGCCCTCCACCTTGCCCTCCGTGGCGGATGTCGTGGTGCCTATTTTTGCCACAGCGATGTCGACGGTGTTGTCATTGCTCTACATCCACCACCGTGACCGCGTGGAGCTCGACCGCCAATTGGAGTTGGCTACCAGCGAAGAACGGCTTCGTTTAGCGCTCGAAGTCGCTGAAATGGGCATGTGGGATTGGGATACCGAAAGCGGCAAGTTCGTGATCTCTGTACGGGGAGCCGAGATCCTCGGCGCGAGCGTGCTGCCCGGAGGCGGTCCGATTCAGCACTACCTCGACTGCGTGCATTCAGACGACGCCGAACGAGTCCGTCGCGCCTTCGACAACTTGTGCGGGAATCGCAGCTTGCCGGGCTTTGTGCTTGAGCACAAAGTGGAGCGCCCGGGAGGCGAGGTCGGATGGGTGGCAGCGCGAGGGCGCGTCACCCGCTGGGGCAAAGAGGGGGCGTCCCGGGTCACCGGCAGTGTGGTGGACATCACGCAACAAAAGCAGGTGGCGTCCCAGCTTCGTCAGGCGCAAAAAATGGAGGCCGTCGGTCGCCTGGCGGGAGGTGTGGCCCACGATTTTAACAACCTGTTGACGGTTATCCTGGGCAATCTGGACTTGGCCCGTAATAAGTTCCAGTCTCCTCATTTGGATCAGATAGACAGCGCGGCCACCTCGGCGGCGGCGTTGACGTCGCAGTTGTTGGCGTTCAGCCGGCAAGCTCCCCTAGCGCTCCGCGCATTGGATCTGAACGACACCGTAGAAATGGCGGTCACCATGATCCGTCGCATCATCGGCGAAGATATCGAGATCGAATTTAAAACCGTCCCGGAGCTTTGGCATGTTCGGGCGGACGAAAATCAAGTGCAGGAAGTGTTGCTCAATCTAGCCACGAACGCTCGGGATGCCATGACCCACGGCGGCAGGCTCACCATTGTGGTCGAAAATGACAGGATCACAGAGAAGCCCGAGCCGGGAGCCCCGGATCGTCCTCCCGGGGACTTCGTCAAGCTGTCGGTAATCGACACCGGCGTCGGAATGGATGAGGACACTCGGGCACAGATCTTTGAGCCGTTTTTTACCACCAAGGAGGCGGGCAAAGGAACGGGATTGGGCTTGGCGATGGTGTTCGGCGTGGTGGCCCAGTGCAAGGGCACCATCGAGGTTCGCTCAGAGCCCGGCCGTGGCACGTGCTTCGAGATTCGGCTGCCCCGGGTAGAAGCTGCGCTCGAAGCGACACCCAAGCCTCGACCCGTAACAGGAGGTAGCGAAACCATTCTCGTTGTGGAGGATGAGGAACGTGTGCGTTTGTTGATGGTGCGATTGCTGCAGGATGCTGGCTATACGGTGATGTCCACCGGGAGTCCGGCGGAGGCGCAGGAAATTTGCGCCGAGCACGGCGACAGCATCGACTTGTTACTCTCGGATGTCGTAATGCCGGGACGAAATGGACCCGAGTTGGTCGCCGAGCTACGGCGAAGCCTACCGAATCTCAAGGTGCTCTTCATGACGGGTTATGCGGCGGACTTGGAAATCGATGGCGATATATCCATCGTCAACAAGCCGTTCAACTTGCCTGTCTTGCTGGGGCAAATTCGTGAGGTCTTGGAGGCAGAAGAACCTCCGGCGGCTGAGACTCAACCGCGGGTGCCCCTCTCAGGAGGGCGGTTCCGGGCGAAGTAGCACCGGGCTTCCCCGGGTTGGCATTGCGTCTGCAGTGTGTCGCGCGGGCTAATTGGGCTCGACGAGCAAGGAGGCGAGTACCGAGCGACGCCCCCGAAAGGGAGTGCGCCCGTGGGCGAGTTGCAGATTGTCGATCAGCAGCATGTCGCCCCGTTGCCAGGAAAACTGACGGGTCTCCTGCCAAATGGCATCTCGGATGATGTGCATCGTTCGCCGGCAGATGGTGGAGCCGTCGCCGAAACAGGTTCGGTGCGGGTACAGGCCGGCGTCGGGGAATCGGCGGGCCGCGAATTCCAGCGCCGCGGCCCCGATGGCCATGCCCCGGAGTCCGATGCGCCATAGCTCTTCGGCGAAACTGGGGTGATAGACATGGGCTTGGTTGAACCAGAGCGGGCGTTTGGTCTTGGGGTGGTTGACGATAGCGGGGCACACGCTCTTGAGTCGGACGCCGCCGTCGGCTTTCCAAGTGGCTTCGATTCCCTGTTTTTCGCAGGCCGCGTCCACTACGGCTCTGTCCGTCGTGTCGAACATTTGGGGCCAGCTCTTGGGTACCAGTCGCGTGACCTTCTCGGGCACGTCCTGCACGTACAGGATCTGTTTATCCTTGAACTCCGATCGAATGGCTTCAGGAATTCTCTCGAGCACTAGCGACATATCCGCCAGGGGCGTCTCGCCACCGGACTTCGGGGGCTCGCTACAGGCGAAGCTGATAGCGTCTGGGAAGGTGCGCGTGTAGCTCATCTCGTTGTGGAGCGGGATGGGGTAGATGTTTTTTAGGTCCGTGGCTGTGTAAACGTGCCCCTTAACGAGATGTCTTGGGGAGACGCCGCGCACGTACGGAAGATGCCCAAAACCAGCAGCGACATTGAATGCTTCTAGGGCATCGGGGTTGTGAATGCCGAAGCCACGGAAGAGTAGTGCGCCGTGTTCGAGTAGCAGGGCGCGAAGTTGTGCTGGCTCCGCGCCTGCCCAGTCCGCTAGGGCGGCACTATCGCCTTGCCCCGATTTTGGGGTGATGAGCTGGGGGAAGCGAGTGTCTTCAAAGAGTGGCTTACATTCTATTTGCATAGTGAGGCCAGAGAGCGTGGATCAAACTCCGCTTAGCATCGACTAGATTCGTCTCTGCGTTTGTCCCGACGCACAGCCTGCGTTTTGCTCAGTTTCTCGCCCCGTGGCCGAGATTGCGGATCCTGGGGATTGCCCCACGAATCGTGCGAGTTTACTTGATGAAGGTAAATCGCGTTTCGGCGTCGGTGAACCCCTTCACGCCCCATAGCCGAAAAAAAATCATCTCGGGACAGTCGCCCCAGTCGATTTCGCCGTAGGTTCGCGAGTCGTAGGGGAACACTCGGTTATCGCTCAGCAAGAAATGCGTGGAGTGAGAAACTTCGACGATTTCGGGTTCCGAATCTTGAAAGTACATGTCATCGCCCATTGCTTGGGCCCGCTTGTGGGTGCGTCCGCCGATCACTTCCATGCCACATCGGGCCTCCACTTCGGAACCATCCGTAGGGTGATAGAGGGTGACGATGCTTTCTTTGCAAGCACCCTCGGTGTCCATACGGGCGCCGTTGATGGATACGTTGGCCCCTCGGAACTCCAGATTATCACGGCCTTTGCCGATCAAACGTCCAATGACATCGTAGCTCTTGTCCTGGGGATCGCGGCAGACGACAAGATCTCCAACCGCCGCGTCCGTGAATCGCCAGAGGAGTACCAGATCACCAGAGGACAAGGAGGGAGCCACCGAGGAGGAGAGTTCGTCGTCGTCGGGAATTACATAAGTTCGAACAGCGACCAATCGCAGCAACACGCACGAAATCAGTAGGAAGCCGCCGAACCAGACAGAAAATTTCCCCATTGCCCTTTACGATAGTCGAGCCCGGGGCCCTCGTCTCGCGCAGCGGCATCCGATAGGCTCTCCGAGGGGATTGTGGACCAGCGGGAAAGAGCAGAGTCGGATGAATTGAGCCCGGAGTTCCTAGGGTGGTCGGTTGTGGGTCGGCGTCGGACGCAATCTTTGCCCGCGTGGGAGCGCGGGCTGTGAGGCGGAATTCTGATGGGGATGCGGCCGCCGAGGCGCTATTGGCGGCGCTGCGGGCTCGGATACGGGACGCTGTGCCCGGAGATGCTGAGCAGCAGGCCCGGGCCATGGTTCGCCGCGAGGTGCTTCGGTGGATATCTGGAGTGCTGCAAGCTGAGCTAGAGCCCGCCGTGCTGGTGAAGGGCGCGGCTCTGGCCATGACTCACTACGAGCAGCCGTGGCATCGGCCTATGAGTGACATCGATTTATTGGTGGTGCCGGAGCAGCAAGAGCGTGTGGTTGCGGCGCTGCAAAGTGCCGGAGCGATTCTGACCCCCATTCTCAACCGGCCTTGGACTACGCCCGCCTTGGGGGAGCGCCACTTGGTGCGGCAGATGGGAGCGGTCACCCAGTTGATCGAAGTGCATAGGGCTTTCGACAAGATCGTGCCGCGACCCGTCGACACGGCTGCGATCCTGACCCGGGGAACGCCGGCGACCGATTTTCCTCAGCTGATTATCCCATGTGCCGAGGACCAATTCCTGTTGGTGGCGCTGCACGCGGCCTTCAGCGACTTTCAACACCCCAATGCTTGGGTAGATCTCAGCCGTTTGTTGGAGCGTCGTCTGGACTGGGCTGCCGTGTTGCAGCGTGCGGAACAATGGCGCATGCAGACCGCGCTCTATGTAGTGCTCGAATCGCTCAATTTTGTAGTACCGGGCTCCCTCAGCACGGAGCAGATCCAGCCATTGCGTCCGAACCGTCTGCGGCGAAGGTGGATCCTCTCTCAATATCAATTGGGGAGCTATCCCCTCCAAGACCGACCGAAACGCCAGGGTTTGGCATGGATGGTGGGGCAGACCCCGATGCGAGATGATTTAGCTCATTGGGGGATCGGCTTGATGCGCTACGCGGTTCAGCGTGCCCTGGAACGGGGGGGACTTGGCGCCGGCTTGTGATCTCCCGCTCAGTGGCTCCCGCTCAGCGGATGCTGCTCAGTTGATGTTGATTCGCTCGTCACAGGAGAACGCGATGCCCAGCTCGGCGTTGGGAGCCGTGCTCACTGTGCCGCAGGTCTTCTCGCAGAGGAAGATCTGGCTCGGGTCGGTTTCGCTATCGTAGTACCAACCGTCCACGTCCCCGGAGTTGCCACAGTTGGTGCCGTCGGCTCCTGCCCAGGGCAGGGCTTCGTAGAGGACGCCGTCAGCGGTGTAGACGACGTTGGTCTCGCTGGGCACGAGGGGCACGCCGCCGGGAGCGTCGGGCACTGAGAATTCGCAGGGGATCTCGGCGCGGCCGCGAATCGCGTTCAGGGCAGCGAGAACCTCAGCAGTTACGTCGCCGCCGCCGCCGACGATGTAAGCTTCGTCTGTGCCACCGTTATTAGCGATGCCGTTGAGGTTGCCAGTCGATTCTCCGACGCCGAGCACGAAGGTCTGAATTCCCTGGTCGAGACACTCGCCTGCTGCGTCTTCCGCATCACCGATGTCGGGGGTCGGGAAGGAGGGGTTGGGGCAATCACCGTTGAGATCAGCCAGCCTGGGTACACCGTCTGTAACGAGCAGGATCGACACGTGCGTGGGATGATCAGTTACGTAGCTGCAGGCTCCGCGAATGGCGGCACCTGTCGGCGTGGCACCGGTTGGATCCACTGCGTTGAGCGCGCTGTTGAGGGAGTTTCGGTGGCCGTCCGTGAGAGCGCCAATCTGTACCTCAGGGGTCGCGTAATCGTCTGGATCGCAGGTAGTGTCGTTCAGAGGCTGGTCGCCGAAGAAACCGAGCCCAACTCCAACGCCGGCATTCTCCGGGGCGGCGAGGAACTGCGTGACAGCCTCTCTCACGAAGGTGATGCGCTGCTCCGCGGGAGGGGCGTCATCGCTGCTATCGATATACCAGCCCATGGAGCCGGACATGTCGAACATGATGTAGATATCGCTGGCGGTGCCTTCGCTTGCCCGAACGTCGGAGTCGCAGGCGTCATCGAAGATGCTGCCAAAGGACGAACCGGTGATTCCGCCCTCGCCGTTGAGTCCGCCACCGTTGAGTCCGCCCTCGCCGCTACCGCCGGTGGGGTCAAAGAATGGCTCCGTCGGATCCGAGGTACCGCCACCGCCGGCGCCGGTACCGGCCTCATCGTCGTCGCTCGAGCAGGCGAAGCTACCCGCGACGCAAAGTGCGCTGAGCGCTGTGGTTCCGAGTATTCTGAGAAAGGTGCGGCTAGATTTCATGGCAGGACTCCGAGGGCGCTAAGCGAAGAGGGGATTAGAAGGGCCGACGATGACGAACGTCGACGGGGCCGAGGTGGCGGCGCAACACTGTGGGTGGGGCGCCTACACTCAAACATAACGTATTCGCAGTGACTGATCGACTCTCTATAGTCACGCTAACATTTTCCTGAACGAGGGATGCGTAGCAATCCATCTGACCGAAGCCCCATTCGGTGCCGGACATCAATATTCGTTAATGGCTTCCACAGCTTTGGCGCACGCCACCGGCCGGTGAAGCGACGGGGATTTCGACTCTAAGGGGATTGTTATTCGGCGCGGTCAAACAGTATTCGTGATGCCGCACAACCGTAGGCTTGAGTGATGGGAGACCTGCTGACCTGCTTGTCCGAGAGTGGGGCGGACAACACCGCGCGCTCGGCTTCAGCCGACAACGGTATTTGAAATGCAGGCGGACGGCATTAGCGTGGCGCCTCAGGCTAGCGTAACCCCACGCTAGGGAGATCTAAACATGCTGACGAAGAAACACGCGCTCATCACAGGCGGAGCGCAGGGCATCGGGCTCGGAATCGCCGAGGCCTTTCTGGATGAAGGCGCTTCGGTGGTGTTGGCCGATCGGAATGAAGAAGTCCTCGAGGAGACGGTTGCGACTCTGCGAAGTAAGTTCCCGGATAGTCAAATATACGGAGTTGAAGGTGACGTCAGTGACGCTGACGCTGTGGAAAAGATGGTGGCTGAGGCTGTCGAGGCGACGCCAGGGTTGAACGTTCTAGTGAACAATGCGGGCTTTGGAGCCTTGTCGCGCTTCTGGGAAATGGATCCGGAAATTTGGCGGGCTGTGGTCGACACAACACTCACCGGCACCTTCCTGGTGGCCCGAGAAGTGACTCGCAGCATGTTGGCCCGTGAGGCCCGGGGCAGCATCATCAACATCGCGTCGGTGAACGCCGTGATTCCGACCACAGGGTGCGCCGCCTACTGCTCGGCGAAGGGCGGCATCGAAATGTTCACCAAAACGGCTGCCTTAGAGCTCGCACCCCATCATATCAATGTGAATGCCATCGGCCCCGGCACGACCCGTACTCCGCTGACCGAGCTCACCTACGAGACCCCGGGATTCAAAGAGGGTGTGCTCGAACATTCGCCCATGGGCCGTTTGGGCGAGGTGGAGGATATTGCGAAAGTCGCCGTCTTCTTGGCGAGCGAGTACGCGAGTTGGGTTACCGGGCAGCTGATCCTAGCGGATGGCGGCCAAGGGCTGATTGGACTGCCGCCCTACTATGAAACACTCATGGGCGAATGAGCGCACTCCGAGAACGCGCGTAGCTCCGGGAAATCGAGAGGGGCTCAGCCGGTGGCCAGATCCCCCAGAATTTCTTTTACACGACCGGCAGAGAAGCGTTTTAGCAGTCCTCGAATGTTGAGCTTGGCGACCTCTTTCCGCTCCAATTCGTAGGAGCTGCTGCTTACCAAGACGGGAGTTTCCAGATTGACCCGCTCCTCGAGGAGTTTGGCACAGAGGCTGACGACGTCGGTCTTTGGCATCAACCCGTCGATGACGGTTAGATCGTACTTATGCGAGCTGCCGCGGCCTCCACCAATCCGCTGGCGCCTGAATCGGACTTGGCATGTAGGGACGCGCAACCCGCACGGATACTCAGCCGGGCACCCTTCGGAAGTTCCGTCACCTTGGCTTCTTGGACAGCTTCATGCAGCCGCTGGGCCAACCGTGCGGCACCCTTCAACTCGATACCTCTGAGCCCGACGACGAACTCGTCGTCGGTGTATCGCCCCAGCAAATCTTCAGTTCGTACCGTGTCCCGGGCGACGTCTGCCACCAGAGCTATGACCGATTCTTTGAGTTTGTTGGAGAGTTCACCGGCGTTTTCTTCCAAGCGGAAGCGGATGACCGAGGTGTCGGTGTGGTGCAGGAGAGAGTACGCAACCTCCGAGCGGAGATTCTGCAGAAGGTGTTTGCGATTGCTCGCTCCGGTCGCCGGATTGTGGCGGGCGGAACGGTAGATCTGCTGGATGAATGGCTCTTGGTCAGGGGCCATGGTGCTGACGCGAAAACTCACATACGGCCCGAACTGGAGCAGATCACCCGGGGACAAGATGTGCACGGCGATTCGACAATTGTTGATGAAGGTCCCATTGCGGCTCTCGAGATCCTCGACGAGGTACCGTCCGTCTTAGAACGAAACACGGGCAGGGGCCCGGCTGACGGAGCTGTCGTTCAACCGGATGCTCGCGGACTGGCCCCTCCCAAGAATCATCGTGGTCGAGTTGAGAGTGGTGGGCCCTCCGGCGAGTCCAGTACTCGAGGGCACAGCTGTGGCGGCTCTCAAATTGTTTCGCCGGTGGCGGCAATAGTGGGAGGATGTTAGGCGGTTCCGAGCCCCGGTCGCCAGTGTGGGGTTCCGGACCCGGCTAGCAGAGCAGCCTAGACTATGCTTTTTTCGAACCTTCTTCTGTCGCCGCGAGCTAACCTGCTGGCGCGCCCACTCAGCGAGGTGCGGGTCCGTGGACGATAAGACGGAGGACAGTCTGGAGTGTTTGGTAGCTGAGTCCCTGGACGCGGAGGCCGAGCTCTACGACTGCTTGCCAGAGCTGCTGGCAGATCTCGATGAGTTGTCCGTACCAACGGAGGTAGTGCTCGATCTTATCGACCACGCAGAAGTCGCGCCGGGTGCCCAAATACTGGACTTGGGCTGCGGCAAGGGCGCGTTGGCCATCGGCATAGGGTCACGATTCGGAGCTAACGTTTGGGGCATCGACGGACACCCGAAGTTCGTGGATGCCGCGGTGGAGAGCGCTCGCATCGCGGCTCAGGAAACATGCTCCTTTCGTACAGCAGATATTCGGCAGGCTGTGTTTGATTACCGTGGTTTGGACATGGTGTGTTTCGTCGGCATTGGACCGATCATCGGCGATCTTGAGCAGACATTGGCAACGCTGCGGCGATGTCTTCGCCCCGGTGGCTACTTGGTGCTCGATGAGGCCTACCTTTCGGCACCAAAAAGCGAATTGGGGCCGGAGTACGAACACTGCTTCGATCGGGAGACCACGCTGGCGCGTTTGGAGAGCCAGGGAGATCGAGTGTGCGCGGAAGCCTTGCTGGACACTCCCGCCAGCGACCAGTTTTATCGGGAAGCGACCGAGAAAATTTTGGCCCGGGCGCGCGCAATCGCGGCTGAGCATCCAGAGCTTGCGTCAGTTGTTTTGGAGTTCGCCGATCGCCAACGGGCAGAGACGGAGAGTCTGGGGGGACCGTTGGTCGGGGCCCTGTGGCTGTTGCGGACGCCGAGCGACACTAACCCGCGTCCGTAGCCTGCCGCGTCCGAGAAAGCCTGGGCGCGGATCGCCGTTCACGATGCGGTGGAGTCTGTGGTGGGCAGAAGCCGATTCGGCAATTCGCCGCCAGCGGGCTTCGGCGCGATGCGTCGTAACTCACACGCTTATTGATCGGTTTGCATGTGCCCACGGCGTGCGGACGCCGAACCAGTAAAAGATTCAAGATATTAGGCGTGGTTGGTGAGATCGGCGGCTGAATTAGGTGTTGTCTGCCCACTGCAGGGACCCATGTGGGCAACCCGAGTGGCCGTTCGGGGATGGGGCAATTCGGGTTCCTGCCGGAGCTCGACATGGCTCGCATTGAAACGCCAACCAAAAAGGGGCCTTGAACTGTCGTGTCCCCCGCGCGATTCTTGGCTTTGGTGAACTCTCCTCGTCTCAAACCCATCTTGTTGCCCCAGGGGGTACCGAAGGTTGCTGCCAGTTGGCGGCTGCTCAGCGAACTGTTGGTTAGCTGTGGGGGCGACGCGGAACGGGTGATTGACGAACCGAACGATTCTGTTGACGGCTACCTAGACCATCTAGCTCGCATGCCGTTTGCGAAGAGTGACCGCGAATCGAGTTTGGTGGTGTTCACCGATGTGTTGCCGCTGACCGAGGTGGTGAAAATTCGTGCGAAGATGGTCTCCCGCTTCCCGCGGTGGAAAGACACGTTGTGGTTCCTTTACGTGGAGCCGATGATCGATCAGGAATTTGCCATCGCGGCCAAGGGTTTGGGATCGCTCACGGGAGATTTGGCCGAGGCACCGATCTGGACGAGCGGTTCGGACGAACGCTTCCTCGTGCTGTCGGCGGGTTCGAAGGTTCGCGACGCTGTGCCGGCTAGGCTCGATGAGTTGGCACGAGTGACCAGCGCGTCGATTCCGGCGATCCTCGGTGGCAATCCCGTTGTTATGGATTCTCCCGCGAAGGTCGACAGCTTACCTCTGATTGGGGCCGAGCCGTTCATGCCACCGCCCAATCCCTACGGCAGAACCACGGCGCCGCCAGCGGCTGACCCGGAGCAACCCAACAGCGACCACCTGTTCGAAGTTGCCGAGAGCGAGCCCCCGGCGATTGGCGCGATGCCATCGATGCCCCCCATCGGCCAGTCCGGGGGCGCGGATGAAATGAGCGCTTTTTCTCCGACTAAAGATGCGAGCTCGCGCTTGGACGCCTTCGGTGGCGACAAGGCGCTGATCGACGTGGTGCAGAACGTGGAGCGGAACCCTAGGCGGGTGAGCCGGCGCGATACCGGACTGGGAATTTCGGTTCCGCTAGAAGAGCAGATTTTCTCCCGATCCGTAGGGGCCGAGCCGTCACCGGATGATGCGGTAGCGAAGCGAGCGCCGAACCCACCTGCTGGGATTGCCGCAGAGTCAGGCCCGCCCATTTCGGTGGGGTCGCGCCGCAGTGCGCCGGTTCGAGTGCCCAGGGAAGATCCCGGTGCGCCGGCGATACTTAAAAGCGAGCGCCCTATGGTCGGGGCGGAGGCGGCCGCAGCGATGCCGAAAATCGAGCCGGAGCGAGCGCCTGCTGTGAGCCTGGGCGCCGACGAAGAGCCGCCTTCGTCTGTTAGCAACAACGCAATTCCCAAGCATCTGTTGGCGATCAAGCCGCGGATCCGAGTCCCGCGGGAGGATCCCGGCGATGCGGAAGCCGAGGCGATCACCCATATGGTCGAGCGTGTACGTCGAGAGCCTCTGCGATTCACCGGGCGCAAAGAGGATGGCTCTCCCAACTTGGTTACCGGTGCAGCGCCTGACCGGGGAGTGCCGAATGAGGCCGCCACCATTGATGCCGAGGCGGACGAATTCGATCTCGTATCCGGCAGCGATTCGCTCCCGTTGGACAACGATGAGTTCGAGGAAGTATCGACCGGGGGAGCCGGCTATGTGGAACCCGGCTATGTGGAACCCGGCTATGTGGAACCCGGCTATGTGGAACCCGGCTATGTGGAACCCGGGAGTGACGGCATCGAAGAGATCGATGTGTCCACTCTGGAGTCCGCGCCTCCTACGGCCGGCGTGGATGATTTTGGTGGCGCTCCCGCTGAGGCTTCCTCGCTATTTGATGATCAAGGGCCGCCGCTTGCGGCCTCGTCCGGGATGGCAGACGATATGCCGCCCGCACCCACGGACTTCGCGCTCGACCCGTCGGATGAAGCCGATTTTCCTGATCTGGACACCGACGACGATGAGTTCATGCTCAGCTCTCAGGTGCCCCTGCCTTCCAGTATCCAGCCCGAGCCCGAATCACCTATTGAATTAGGCTCCGCTGTGGCGGCTCCTCCGCCGGTCCCCAAACGCAAGCCGCCGGTTCCGAACAAGGCAGTGGCTGCCGGCGATAAACCACCCATACCCAAACAGGGTGGTGGTCCCCCACCAGTACCTGGCGCGCGTCAGGCCCCACCGATGCCCAAGGCGCCCCCTGACGATGCCGGTAGGCCTTCTACCGCGCCGGCCCTGCCCAGCATGCCCCCACCCGGTGGCGGCATGAATTACGACGACTGAGTAGCGGCTTCCGCATCCCCCCTAGAAGGTTCTGTCTTGCGGGGGCTCGGCACTCGCATTAGCTGTCACAGCCATGTCGGAACGCATTCCCGTTGACCGCTGGGTCAAGCTTTGGCTGGGCGCGGTCTATTTTTCGGTGCTGGGCATGGTGGTCGTGGGCGGCATCACCCGACTGACAGGGTCGGGTCTGTCGATGGTGGAGTGGCATCCGCTGATGGGGGCGCTGCCTCCTCAGAATGAAGCGGAGTGGCTGCGGGTGTTCCAGCTGTACCAGGGCTTCCCTCAGTATAGCGAGGTCAACTCGTGGATGGCTCTAGCGCAATTTAAGCAGATCTTTTTTTGGGAATACGTGCACCGCCTTTGCGGCAGGTTAATTGGCCTGATTGTGGCGATTCCCGGCTTGGTGTTTTACCTGCGGGGCCGCTTGCCCGCGCCGCTGGGGTCTCGAGTGCTGGTCGCGTTTTGCCTGGGCGGCGCCCAGGGGCTTTTGGGCTGGTACATGGTGAAGAGCGGCCTAGCGGGGCGACCCGAAGTCAGTCACTTCCGGCTGGCGGCGCATCTGCTTTTGGCATTCGTGGTTGGCCACTGGGTGCTCTGGATTCTTTTGGAGATTCGAGGGCCCGCGCAAAGCCGGAGCCGCTTGGGTTTCCGTCACGCTTGTCGCTGGGTGTTGGCCCTCCTGACCCTGCAAATCGTTTACGGCGCATTCATGGCGGGCACTCGTGCTGGCTGGATGTCCTCCACTTTTCCCGACATGAACGGTCACTACTTGCCGTCTTCGGCGCTGTTTCCCGGTTCTTCGGTGGTCCATGATCTCCTGAATAATCCGCTCTCCATTCATTACGCTCATCGCGCCTTGGGTTGGGGCACGGCGATCGCCGTGACCGGCTTGTGGTGGTTCAGTCGTGAGCATACGAGCGCGGCGTTGACCCGATACTGCCGGGTGGCGTTCGGCGTTGTCGCGTTACAGTTCGGCAGCGGGGCGCTCACCGTGGTGTTCGGCGTTCCCATCGCACTGGCCGTTGGCCACCAAGCGGGCGCCTACTTGCTGCTCAGCGTATTAGTCGCGATTCAATACGAGAGTCGGGGAACCATCGCGGAGGGCTAGAAGGCCCTGCTGAATCGAATCGCCAGGGTGGGTAGCCACGGGTTGATGCTATCGAGTTGCTCGTCCCGAAGTACGGGATCGATCTTCGGACCGTTCAGTCTGGAATCGCGGCTGACGGTGACGTGAAATTGTCGACGCAGTCCCATACCTGCGCTCACCCGGTACGTTTGGTGCAAGCTCCAGCGGTAGCCGAGCTCGCCGAATGATGGATAGGCTGGGTGTCATGGCGATGGGACGCAGGACCGACGAGCAAGACAATTTGTTCGTGACACACCAAGACCTGAAGATGGTAGCGGGACACCCGTTCTACGCAGCGTTGGATGGGCTTCTCCGAGCAGCGAAATTCGACCGGCACGTGGAAGGGCTGTGTCAGGCGTTTTACGCGGAGAAACGGGGTCGCCCTAGTCTTGCTCCGGGAATCTATTTTCGTTGCCTGTTGGTGGGCTTCTTCGAGGGTATCGACAGCGAGCGGGGAAATGCGTGGCGGGTAGCTGACTCGCTGAGCCTGCGGCATTTCTTGGGCTTGCCGATGAGAAAGAGCCACCGGACCACTCGACTTTGTCGCGGACGAGGCGGTTGCTCGACGAGGAGACGTATCAACAGGTATTTACCTTCGTGCTGAAGATCGCAGCCGAGAACGGGCTGGTCAAAAGAAAATCCGTCGGTATCGATGCCACGACGCTGGAGGCCAATGCGGCATTGCGCTCACTGGTACGCCGAGACACCGGGCAGGGATACACGGAGTATCTGACGGAGCTTGCGAAGGCATCGGGAATCGAAACCCCGACCCGAGAAGAGCTCGCGAAACTGGATCGCAAGAGTGCGAAGAAGGGCTCAAACAAGGACTGGGTGAACCCCCACGAGCCAGACGCGAAGATCACGAGGATGAAGACCGGGGGGACTCGTCTTGCGCACAAGCACGAGTACGCAGTGGAGATGGATACCGGTGCTATCGTGGGAATGTCACTCAACGGTGGGGCGGATGGCGACACGAAGACGCTCGAAGAGACAATCTCTGATGCGGAAGAGAAACTCGAGCAAGTGCAGGACGAAGTGGATGACGCCACGGCCAAGCGGATGTCCGAGCACATCAAGGAACTGACCGCGGACAAGGGTTATCACTCGAACGGACTCCTCACGAGTCTTGTCGAGTCTGAGATACGGACCTATATCTCCGAACCCAAGCGTGGGCGGCGACGCTGGGACGATAGGGAAGCGGAGCGGGACGCGGTCTACGGCAACCGGCGTCGCATCCAGGGAAACAGAGGCAAGGCATTACTCCGACGGCGAGGGGAACTGCTGGAACGCGCAATGGCCCACCTATTTGACAGCGGTGGCATGCGACGCACTCATCTACGGGGCCATGGCAACATCATGAAGCGCCTCATCATCCATGCGGCCGGCTTCAACTTGAGTCTGGTGATGCGAACACTCTTCGGGCTCGGCAAACCACGAGTCCTGCAAGGACGAGCAGAGCTGGCTGACGCCCTCAAGGCTCTGCTCGAACAGCTTCATCGCGTCCATATGGCCCTTTGTGCCTAACTTTGGGACCAGCTGCCGGATTTGACGCTCTCCCGCGCAGCGCCGCACACATTCCGTGGTCCTCAACCCAGCTCGTGCCGATCCCCCAGACCGCGCGACAAGCCATTATCACCACAGCCTGCTAGACTCACACGCGTGCCCTCGGCGACGACCTTGATGAATGCGGCTGGGCAATCGCCCTCCGACCTCTCCGACCGAAGGCGATATAGCCAGCTCCGTAAGGTGTGGAGGTTACAGCCTTCTCGTTCACAGAAGGCAACATGGGTCAGACCGGCTACGCCGATAGCGCTCGATCGTGCGCTTCCAATATTCCCGTCCGAGCCGCCTCGTTCTTGATGCTTTCGTCACGCGGCGACGATCGCCCCTCCCGATGCCGAACAACAGTGGGTGGCTGCTGAACGGTTACAGCTCGCCGACGTTTCCAGAGATGTGCACTTCGACGAAGGCACGACCATTTACGAAGGCGGAGGCCCGAGCGCGTTTCTGTACTTCATTGTCAAGGGTGAAGTCGCACTGGAGGCTCCTGGCGAAGTCGCGTGGGCTTTTCATGAGCGTGATGGCTTTGGCTTTCTCGACGCCATGTCCGAGCGCCCTCATGCGCGCACGGCGAGAGCGGTAACCGACGCTCACGTTCTCGCGATGCACGCAGAGGATTCGCTCGACGTGCTCGAGGATAGCTTCGCACTGGGTCGCGCGATGATCATGACCACTTGCGAGGCCGTCAGAGAAAAGGTGCTCACTTTGGCACCCGACGGAGCGTTCCCTGAGCTAGCGGAGCGCAACAGCACGATGTCCGACCCGCCGAACCTGGTGGAACGACTGATGGTGTTGCGCCAAGAGGGCGTGCTGGAGCGCGCGGGCGTCCAGGCGCTGGCCACTTTGGCGGCTCACGCCAAACCGGTTGTCAGCGATCATCAGGACCCGCGTGATTCCGTGCGCGAGCCACGGGTCGGCATCTGCATATCGTTGCGAACGGCCAAGTTGAGCTCAGTCATGAACAGCCGGAACTGAAGGCGACTTTCGTGGGCGGTCAATTGGTTGGCGGTATGGCGGCGCAAGGGGAGCACCAATTCTTTGCTCGGGCGCTCACGGATTCCGTGGTGTTACGAATTCGTGAAGAGGATTGGTTCGACGTAATGGAGGATCACTTCGACGTGGCGCGCAGTGCCTTCCGCTATATGGCCACCGAGCGTGGGCGCGTGATGTTGGCGGGCACCACCCGAGAAGCGGAGCGAGCCTCGGAGCCGCCGGTCTCCGTGCGTCCCTAAGAGCCGATGCTAATCGCGGGCTCCGCGACGCTCGGGGCGGCAGAGTGATCCATTGGAGACTGCCGCCTATTGAAGAATACGGAAGCCGCGCTGGTCGGGCTCCGGGAGCTCGGGAGCTGCCGTGTCGAGTACAAAGTCTTCGATCTCGGAGCGCTTAGCCACGTCGAGAACGTACTTCTGGAGGGCCTTGCGCCATGCCTGGTCCCGAAGGTAGATCATGATGCGATCACGTACGGCTTCGAAGGGCAGCGGCGCTCCGGGCACACGATCCTCGAGCTTGATGACGTGGAAGCCATGCTCGGTCTCTACCGCCTTGGGGTAAAGCTCCCCCGGCTGCAGTTCTTCGAGGGCCTTCTCAAAGGCGGGCATGGTTTCGCCCCGGGTGATCTGTCCCAGGCTGCCGCCGGTAGCGCCCGACGGGCAACCAGAGCTGGTACGGGCCAGACGAGCGAAACGCCCGGGGCGCTTTTTTAGCTCCTCGAGTACCTCTTGGGCACGAAGTTTGGCGCCGGCACGTTTCTCTTCGTCTCCCTCGGGGGCGGCGAAGAGAATATGGCAGGGCGCGAATAGATCCGGTCCACGGAACTTGTCTTGAGTCTTCTTGTACAGAGCTTGGCAGGCGTCTTCGTCCACGAAGGGCACATCGACCTCTCTGTCCATCAGCTCGGCTATCAGCGCTTGCTCCTGCACCTCGTTGTCTTCTGGCAATAGCTCGTCGGATAACTGAAGCCGCTTGGCTTCGCCGAGTAGCAGCGCTCGCACCACAAGAGCGCGGGTCGCCTCATAGCAGGCATTCTCGAAGCTAGCGGCGGGATGGTACTGTGCTTCTCGATGGATCTCTGTAGACGTGATCTCTTCGCCGTTGACTCGTACGGTCATAGGTTCTCGCTACTGCTGCTGCTGCTGCTGCTGCTGCTGCTGCTGCTGCTGACGTTTCGGGGGGCGCGCACAATTTGCTGGTAGGCACGCAGGGCATAGCCGAGCGGGGCGCTGCAAACATGTACCAGGCGGGTGAACGGGAAGATCAAGAACACCGTCATGCCGGCAAACATGTGAGCTTTGTATACAAACGGGACCTCGCTCAGGAATTCTGCACTGGGCCGGAGGGTGACCACATGTTGGGCCCAGTCTGCGAGAGCGATGAGGTAAATGCCCGAATCCTTGGTCTTGTAGGAGTGAGGCAGGGTCGCCAGCCCAATGAGAAGTACGGCGAGCAACAGCAGGGCCAACCACAGATCGCCGGGATCGCTGGTCTTGCGGACTCGCTTGTCCGCGATGCGTCGGTAGGTTAGTATCACCAAGCCCACCAGCGTTGCGGTGCCGAAAATGCTACCGCCGACCAATTCCATCATCTGGTGAGCGTCATTGGGCATGTGCAGCATGTGAAATAGCTCGACCGGCACCAGAAGCCCCACCAGGTGACCGACGCCGATGTTCAAGATCCCGATATGGAAGAGATTGCTCGCCCAGCTGAAGTTCTTCTTGCGCATCATCTGGCTGGAGCTCGCCTGCCAGGTGTAGGGCTCCTTCTCGAAGCGGTACAGCGTCGCGCCGATGAACACCGTGATGCAGATGTACGGGTAAACGACGAAGATGAATCTTTCGATGGCGTCCATGATTCAATTCCTACTGGGCGGGGGCCCCGGATCCCTTCGTGCGCAGCTGAATCAGATCGTCCTGGGGGGAACGTCCTTTGCCGCAGCTGTCGAGGGCGTCACCCTCGCCAAATGTGATTTCCGTCTCTTCCCAGATCCGGTCGAGTGCCTCGAAGCTGTCATCAACCGGTACGCCGTCGTCGGAAGCTGCCGCGGCCACTTCCTCGGCGTCGACTTCGATTTCTGCGAGCTGGACGAGAGCGTCGAAGACGACCGCGTAATGGCTCTTGCGATCGGCTAGGCGCGTGCCCAGCAGGGCCAGCACTGGGCCAGCGTCTGAGAGCACGGCGCGGGCTGTTTCGTTATCTAGCATGGAGCAGAACTCGCACAAGATGGGCACATAGTCCGGAAGCTCCTTGGCAGTGGATACCACGCCGTGCTGTTTGTAATAATCTTGGAGATCCACCATGGCTTGCCCCCGGTCTCGGGACTCGCCATGCACATGCTCGTACAGGTACAAGGAGAGCCGCGTGGAGCGATCAAAGAGGCGCACGTAGGCTTCCTGGAGATCCAGCAGAGGCGTCTCACGCAAGGCTGTTGTGAGCTTGGTGAGGCCGTCGAGGTGCTCGGAACTCAGCTCGCTGGCATCAAACAAGGCGTCCAGTTCGCCGGTGGCGTCCACCAGCTCCTGCTCCGGGTAGGTGAGCAGCAGGCCGAGCGCTTTGTAAACAAGATCGCCCTTCATCGATTGAGCCTGAGTTGGAATAGTTGTGGTTTCGGCGGACCGCCAGAAGGGGCGCGGCTGCCAAAGGTGATGCCGCAGCTGCCTTGCTCTTCTTGAGCGTTCTCGGAGATCTGCTGAGTTGTCGGAATGACGTAGCGATCCTCGATATTGGCGATGGCGAGGTAGCGATACATCTCTTCTACCTGCTGCACAGTCAGCCCGGCCTCGGCCAGGATCTCCTCGTTGATCTTTCCATTCATGGTCTTGTCACGCATGAAGATGCGCATGGCGAACAAGCTGTTCAAAGACTTCTTGATCGGCTCTTTGTCTCCGGCGGTGAGCATATTGGCGAGATACTTGACGGGGATCTGCAAGGAGCTCAGATCCGGCAGTTGGTCCTTAAATCCGATGTGTCCCTGTTCGGCGGCGTTCTGAATCGGGCTCAGCGGCGGCACATACCAGACCATCGGGAGGGTTCGGTACTCCGGGTGCAAGGGGAAACCAAGCTTCCACTCTTTGATTAGCTTGTAGCAAGGTGATTTTACCGCTGCGTCCAACCAATCGTCGCTGATGCCGGATTCACGGGCACCTTCGCGGACCGCGGGATCTCTCGGATCCAGGATCATGTCCAAGTGCGCCTGGTACAGATCGGTGTCCTTCTCGACGCTGGCCGCCTCTTCGATCTTGTCGGCGTCGTAAAGCACCACGCTGACATATCGAATACGTCCGACGCAGGTCTCCGCGCAGACCGTGGTCTGCCCGGTCTCAATGCGCGGGTAACAGAAGATGCACTTCTCGGATTTCCCGGTCTTCCAGTTGTAGTAAATCTTCTTGTAAGGACAGCCGCTGATGCACATGCGCCAGCCTTTGCACTTGTCTTGATCGATCAAGACAATGCCGTCTTCGGCGCGTTTGTAGATGGCGCCCGAGGGGCAAGCGGTGACGCAGGTCGGGTTCAGGCAGTGCTCGCACAAACGCGGCAGGTACATCATGAAGGTGTTTTCGAACTGCCCGTAGATCTCCTTTTCGATCTTGTCGAAGTTCACGTCCTGGCTGCGCTTCGCGAATTCGCCGCCCAGATCGTCCTCCCAGTTGGGACCCCACTCGATTTTTTCCATGCGCTCGCCGGTGAGCAAGGAAATCGGTCCCGCCTGGGGCACATCATCGATTTCCGGGGAATCCTGCAGATTGGAGTAATCGTAGGTGAAGGGCTCGTAGTAGTCGTCGATCTCCGGCATCTCCGGGTTGGCGAAGATTTTCGAGAGAACGCGGAAGCGTCCGCCGATGCGGGGCTTGATCTTGCCGGAGGCACTGCGGACCCAGCCGCCTCGCCACTTCTTTTGGTTTTCCCAATCTTTCGGGTAACCGATGCCAGGTTTGGTTTCGACGTTGTTGAACCAGGTGTATTCAACGCCTTCGCGGTTCGTCCAAACGTTCTTACAAGTCACCGAACAGGTGTGGCACCCGATACATTTATCGAGGTTCATCACCATCATCATTTGTGCGCGAACCTTCATAGGGCTGTCTCCGGTCGCTTGTTGGCAGGTATCACTTTGCTGCCATCCTTAAAGTCGAGCTTTTGGAGCTTCCGTACGATGACCACGTCGTCGCGGTTGGCGCCGACGGTGCCGTAGTAGTTGAAGCCGTAGCTGAGCTGGGCATAGCCGCCGATCATGTGGGTGGGTTTGACAACGATGCGGCAGACAGAGTTATGAATGCCTCGCGTACCGGTGGTCTCGGCCGTTGGCGAGTTCACCGTCTTGTCTTGGGAGTGGTACATCATGGCCGTGCCGGTCTTCACTCGCTGGCTGACCACGGCACGAGCGGCGAGAGCGCCGTTCACGTTGTAGACTTCGATCCAGTCGTTATCCTCGACCTTCAAGATTTGGGCGTCCTCTTCGCTGATCCACACATTCGGTCCGCCGCGAGACAAGGTCAGCATCAGCTGGTTGTCCGTGAAAGAGCTGTGGATGCCCCATTTTTGGTGAGGGGTCAGGAAATTGAGCACGAGCTGCGGCTCGCCGTTGTCCTTGGTGTCAATGACCGGTCGGATCGCTCGGGTGTTGAGCTTGGGGCGGTACAACGGGAACCCTTCACCGAAGGCGCGCATCCAAGAGTGGTCTTGGTAGAACTGTTGGCGCCCGGTGAGCGTACGCCAGGGGATCAGTTCGAAAACGTTCGTGTGGCCCGCGCTGTAGCTCACTTCTTCGGACTCGATGCCGCTCCAGGTGGGGGCGGTGATCACTTTGCGCGGCTGAGCCACGATGTCTTCGAAGCGGATGGCGTCTGATTCGCGCCCGGCGGCGAGATGCTGATGCTCGCGACCGGTCTTTTTCTCCAGAGCTTCCCAAGACTTCATCGCCACGTGCCCGTTGGTCTCGGGCGATAGTGCCAGGATGGTCTCGCAAGCGTTGAGATCGGTTTCGATCTTGGGCAGGCCTTGGGTTTGTCCGTCTTCTTCGACGACACCGCAGCGTTCCTTCAGGGCTTCCACGTCGGCTTTGGCGTCCCAAGAGATACCCTTGACGCTGGTGCCGAGATCGGATGCCAGAGGACCTAGGGCGGTGAAGCGCTTGTAGGTGTTCGGGTAGTCTCGTTCCACCGTGGTGACGGACGGCATGGTCTTGCCGGGAATGGGCTCACATTCGCCCTTCTTCCAGTCTTGAACATCGAGGGCCTGACCCAGCTCCGTCGGCGTGTCGTGCATCAGCGGAGTGAGCACGATGTCCTTCTCGATGCCGAGATGGCCTTGGCAGACCTCGGAGAAGCCTTTGGCGAAACCCTTGAAGATCTCAAAGTCCGCCTTGGCTTCCCAGACCGGATCCACAGCAGCCGTCAGGGGATGGATGAAGGGATGCATATCCGTCGTGGATAGATCGTTCTTTTCGTACCAAGTGGCTGTGGGCAGCACGATGTCCGAATACATACACGTCGTCGACATACGAAAATCGATGGTGACGAGCAGGTCCAATTTGCCTTCCGGCGCTTCGTCGTGCCACTCGACATCCGTCGGCAGTCGTTCGCCCCGAGCCTTCAAATCATCGCCCTGCACGCCGTGTTTGGCGCCGACCAGGTGTTTGAGGAAGTACTCGTGCCCCTTGGCGCTGGAGCCCAACAAGTTCGAGCGCCAGACGAACATCATGCGCGGGTAGTTGGTGGACTTGTCGGGGTTGTCCCAGGCCATCTTGACGGAGCCGTCCTTGAAACCCGCGGCGATGTAGTCAGGAGCGGACTTGCCGGCTTTGTCGGCGGCGGCGGACAGCTGCAGGGGGTTCGTCTCCAGTTGCGGAGAAGACGGCAACCAGCCCATGCGAATGCTTCGCATGTTGTAGTCCATCAGGGTTGCATCCCAGTCGCCGTCCTCGACGGTGGGGCTCAAGAGATCCTTGGTGTCGATCTTCTCGTAGCGCCACTGGTTCGTGTGCACATAAAAGAAGGATGTGCTGTTCATCTGTCGCGGTGGACGGACCCAATCGAGGCCAAAGCCGAGGGTGAGCCAGCCGGCGGCAGGTCGTAGCTTTTCTTGGCCGACGTAGTGGGCCCAGCCTCCGCCGCTCTTGCCGATGCAGCCACACATCATCAACATATTGCTGACGGCGCGGTAGGCCATGTCGCTGTGGAACCAGTGATTCACACCGGTGCCAATGATGACCATGGACTTGCCCTCGGTGCGGGCGGCGGTCTCGGCGAACTCGCGGGCGACGGTGATGATCTTTTCCCGGCTGATACCGGTGATGCTTTGTTGCCAGCCCGGGGTGTAGGGGGCGATTTCGCGGAAGGACTTGGCGGTGTTATCGTCACCGAGTTCGCGGTCCACGCCGTAGTGGGCCAGCATCAAGTCGTAGACGGTGGCGACTCGTACCTTCTCAGTGCCGATCTTGAGCTCGCGAATGGGAACGAGACGCTCTTGCACGTCGGAGTTCTTGCGACCGGCGACTTCGTCACCGCCGGCAAAGTAAGGGAAGCTGACGGGCAGGGTTTCGCCGCCTTCGCGCAGCGCTGACAGCTGCAGCTCGGTGTCGGCTCGGCTGGTGCCCGTCTTCTCCTCAAGGTTCCATTTTCCGTCTTCTCCCCAGCGGAAGCCGATGCTGCCGGACGGCACAACCACGCCGCCGGTTTTTTCGTCGAGGGCGACTGTTTTCCAGTCGGGGTTGTTGGTCTCGTCGAGTTTGTTGTCGAAGTCGGAGGCTCGGAGGAAGCGCTCGGGGATCCAGCGAGTGGTGGTCTCGCCGGCTGAGTTTGTCACCTCTTGTTCCTTGAGGCGCACGAGGAACGGCATGTCCGTGTACTTGCGGCAATAGTTCTTGAAGTAGGGCACTTCCTTGTCCACGTGGAATTCCTTTAGGATCACGTGGCCAATCGCCATGGCGAGGGCGGCATCGGTGCCTTGTTTAGGATTGAGCCAAAGGTCTGCGAACTTGGAAGCCTCGCTGTAGTCGGGCGTCACCACGACGACCTTGGTGCCCTTGTACCGAGCCTCGGCGAGGTAGTGGGCGTCAGGCGTACGGGTCTGCGGGACGTTGGAGCCCCAAACCATAATGAACGATGAGTTGTACCAATCGGCACTCTCGGGCACGTCCGTTTGTTCGCCCCAGGTCTGCGGCGATGCTGGCGGCAAGTCCGCGTACCAATCGTAAAAGCTCAGACAGGTGCCACCGATCAGCGACAGGTAGCGAGTGCCTGCCGAATAGGAGATCATGCTCATCGCCGGGATTGGCGAAAAGCCGCAGACGCGATCCGGGCCGTATTGCTTGACGGTGTAGACGTTGGAGGCGGCGATGATCTCGTTGACCTCGTCCCAGGCGCCGCGGACAAATCCGCCCTTGCCGCGGAATGGTTTGTACTGGGCAGTCTTTTCGGGATCCTCGACGATGGATTCCCAGGCTTCTACTGGCTCCATCGTTTTGCGTGCTTCGCGCCAGAGATCGAGCAAGCGCCGGCGAATGAGCGGCGTCTTGATGCGGTTGCCGCTGTACAGGTACCAGGAGGCGCTGGCGCCTCGGGCGCAACCGCGCGGTTCGTGGTTCGGAAGGTCCGCGCGGGTGCGCGGGTAATCGAGCACCTGGGTTTCCCAGGTCACGATGCCGTTCTTGACGTAGACCTTCCAGCCGCACGAGCCGGTGCAGTTCACGCCATGAGTGGAGCGAACGACCTTGTCGTAGGACCAACGATTGCGGTAGCCGTCTTCCCAGCCGCGGTCTTCTTTCGTGACTGCGCCATAGCCATCGGAAAATTTTTCGACGTCTTGTTTGAAGAACAGCAGGCTATCGAGAATACGACTCACAAGAATATCCAATCGGGAACTAAACAGCTCTGCCGCACCGAGGTGACAGCGGGGCTGTGGAGAAGCGATTCAGTTTGAAGACTGCCGCTCATGGGTCAGAAGCCGTTACGGTCTCCGCGACCGGGGGGACCTGACGACGGGCATTGTAGGCGTAGCGTTGGGGTCGGCAACCCAAAAGGATGGTGAAAGTGCTCGATACTATTGGGAAACATCGATACCGGGGAAACACATCCGAAACGCGAAACCCGTGGCTAACGTTCACCGAAACGGATGGGAAACTTCCGTGCCCGCACTGAAACGCGGCTGACATGTCAGCGTTCAAATTCGGATGGCCACTCGCGCAAGTGCCCGACCGCCGGATACCAGGTTTCGAAGAGTAATTATGCGAAGTTTCCTACTCCGTAAGCGTGAAATCACCGGCTCGAAAACACCACGAAACGCAAAGGTCAGTCCGGCCCTATCTGTTCGTCATTGGGTCGCCGCCCCATTCCGTTGTCAACAGACAGCCAATGACCGCAATTGGCTAGACCCACATACATAAAATGACCTTTGGGGAGGATTGTCGACCTGCGCTTCGGCGGCGTCTGTTCAGCTTACCGCTCTGGTGCGACGGGCCGGGGCAGCCATTCGTAACTGGGCGAAGGTTCGGACGATTTGTCGGGCCAGTCACGACCGTCGGTGTGATCCCAACCGAACAAATGAACCACTGCCTCCAGGCGGGCTTGTTCTGGGGCGGTTCTGTTCCATTGTTGCGGTCTATGGATCTTCGAAAGCGATATTTTCCAACGCTAAGGGCGACATTTTCGGCGGTATTACCGCAGGCATTGTCGCCTTGCCCCTAGCGCTCGGCTTCGGCGTCGCTTCCGGAATGGAGAATGGCGCGGTCGTCGGCATGTACGGAGCCATCATCGTCGGCATGATGGCGGCGCTATTCGGTGGAACCCCGTCGCAACTCTCAGGGCCCACAGGCCCCATGACCGTCGTGGTGCCCGGCATTGCCGCAGGCCTGACCGGTGATCCCGGTTGGGTTTTTGCGATGGTCGCGCTGGCTGGTTTGTTTCAGATCGCGATGTAGTTGATGAAGCTAGGCGGCTACATCAAAGCGGTGCCGAGCACTCTAGTAGCGATGCTGGCGGTCACTACAGCCTCCGTATTGATCCCCATGGACGTGCCTCGTATCGGCGCCATTCCTCGAAGCTTGCCGTCAGTTGCCCTGCCAGAGTTCGAAATGGCTGAGCTGATGCTCATCATCAAGCCGGCGTTGGTCTTGGCCATTGTCGGCGCACTGGATTCATTGCTCACGTCCCTAGTGGCGGACGCGGTGACCAAGACGCGTCACGACAGCGAACAGGAGCTCGTTGCCCAGGGTCTCGGTGACTTCTTCTCGGGGGTCCTCGGCGGTCTGCCGGGCGCTGGCGCGACCATGCGCACCGTGGCCAACGTCAGTCAGTGCTGGCGGTCGAGGTCATCTCTCCGGCGTTGTGCACGCGCTTCTCCTGCTGGCCGTATTGTTGGTGATCTGTCCCCTGGCGTCTCAGATCCCCATGGCAGTGCTGGCGGGGATTCTCATTACGGTCGGCATTGGCATTGTCGACTCCAAGGGTTTGCGTCACGCGCCCAGTGCCCCGCGCGGCGATGCTTCGGTGATGGTCGTGGTGCTGCTGATGACGATGTTTGTCGATCTCATGAACGCTGTTGCGGTGGGCATGGTGATGGCGGCGATGATTCTCCTGAAACGTATGAGCGATCTCGATCCAGCGACTCACTCCCCGTTGGTGGAGGTGAGCTCCCACCGCACCTGGATGCCGTCCCTCACCGAAGCCGCCGAAGTGTTGTCGGGCGTGTGCCTCGTGGAATTGCACGGCGCGCTGTTCTTCGGGAATGCCGGTCCGCTCCAATGCCAGTTTGAGGGCGTGGAGAAGACTGCCCAGGCAGTGGTGCTGCATATGGGCGACGTTCGCTACCTGGACCAATCCGGCGTTTATATGTTGGCGGAGCTAGTGGGCGACTTGAACAAGAACGGCACAGAGGTGTTCGTCGGCGGCTTGCGACAGGAGCCCGCGGAGATCACGGCGAATTTGGAGGTCGCTCCCGGCGCCATTCCCGCAGGGCACATCTTCGATAGGCCCGAAGAGGCGATCAAAGCCGCTGCCAAGTGGGTGCGCGTCGCACAATCGATGGCACCAGAACGCCCGAGCGATGCACCCGCGCCGGCCCGCGAAGCCGTGGACGTCTAGCTCGGCTCTTCCCGCTGCCCGTCAGCGTGGCGGGCAAAACGCTTAGGCGCGGTGCCGTGATGGGGATCGCTGCGGGACCAGGGCCAGCCGCCGAATTGGGTCGCTCGGTAGTCGGCATAGGCCTGACGGATTTCGGCTTCCGTGTTCATCACGAACGGCCCGCGCCTGGCGATGGGTTCAGCGATGGGCCTGCCTCCAAGCAATAGGAGTTCGGAGCTGCCCGCGCCGTTCTCAATCAACACCTCGCCGTCGCCGGTCAGTCGAATGTAGTGACGAGGCGGCACGCTGACTCCGTTGATGCCGAGCTCCTGGCCGCTAAAAAAGTAGAGCGTGCGATTGCTTCCCGGGGCCGGAGGCAGTGTCCACTGCGCCCGCGGGCTCAGCTTGAGGGTCCAGATATTGACCTGGTTAGCGGGATCCGCCGCCCAGGAGTCGGGCGGAGGCACTGGCGCCACTAGATCTCCCAACTTCCCCGCCATCAGCGTTAGCTCCGTCAGCTTGCCCTGTTGGTCTTGATAGCCGCGCCGGGCCAGGCTGTCGCTCCACAGCATCTTAAAATGCGGGCGCACCATCTTGCGTGCCCGGGGCAAGTTGAGCCAAATTTGAAAGAGCTCGAAGGGGTTTTCTGCGTCCGTCTTGAGCAGCGGAAACATCTCCGCATGTTGAATGCCGGCCCCGGCCGTTAGCCATTGCACATCGCCTTGCCCGTAACGCGCCGCCGCCCCCATGGAGTCGGAGTGGTCGAGCAGACCTTCGCGCACCACCGTTACGGTCTCGAAACCGCGGTGCGGGTGCTGGGGGAATCCCGGGATCGTGCGCCCGTGGTACATGCTCCAACCGTCCTTGCCGGCGAAGTCAGAGCCCAACTGGCGACCTTCGAGACTGACTCGAGGAGCTAAACGCGCGTCGCCTGCCGGATACTGGTCCCGGTGATGCACGCAAAACAGAAACGGATCTGGCGTGGGCCAGGGGGTGGTGCCGGGGGGCAAGGGCGACATCTCAAGAATGGAGTCGACGGACGCGGTCACCGCCGCTGGCGATAGATTGGACCCTGTCTGGCTGCGTGCCGGGGGAGCCGGGGAGGCTGCCGCCTTGACCGCGCCGGGCTCTTCCGCTTTGGAGCAGGCGACGGATCCGCTCCCAGCGACCAGCCATTTGACGGTAACACGACGGCTCAGTTTCTTCACAACAACGCTTCTTTACGACAATGCTCGAACTCCCGAAGGCTAGCGCTGCAGCAGCAACGGGTCCAGAGAAGGGACGGAGCGAGGCCTGCCGTCAGCGTTGCCGGGCGTTGCCTGACCCCCTATTTGGTTGGCACGGCATCCAGGACGCGGGTCTCGCTCATGCGGCTGGCGACAACTGCGCCGGAGGCCAACGTCAAGCCGGCGGCCATATACATAGCGGCATTGAGCCCTAGGGCGTCTGCGGTAATGCCCGCAACAATAGCGCCGACGGCGTAGCCCAGATCGCGCCACAGGCGGTACACGCCCACGGCAGACGCGCGCCAGCTGGGGTGCGCGACATCTCCGATGGCGGCTAAGAGCGTCGGATAGACCATGGCAGTCCCGGCGCCCAACAACGTACAGCCGATTGCAAAACCAAAAAATGCATCTGCCGCGACGACTCCGACGATGCCCACCGCTTGTACTGTCATGCCTCCGGTGATCAGCCATTTTCGTCCGACCTGGTCCGACCAGGCACCGGTGAAGAGCTGAAAGCCCCCCCAGGTTGCCGGATAAATCGCCGCCAGGGTGCCGATTTGCGGGAGGCTCATGCCGGCAGCGTGAAAGAAAAGCGGGAACAATCCCCAGGCCATGCCGTCGTTCAAGTTGTTGACGAGCCCGGCTTGGCTCACGCTGGATAGGTTTTTGTCGCGCCAGGTGGTGAGCGCAAACACTTCCTTGGGGCTGGGGGCATCGCTGGCGTCGAGGGGGCCGCGTAGTTTCGCCTCGGCATCGGCGTGGGGTTTGGATTCGCGCACCAGGGCGACGGACAGCAAGAAGCCAATGGCAAAAAAACCGACCCCTAGATAGAACGGCGCGGGTCGCAGACCGTAGCTCGCGGCGACAAAACCTGTGGCCATCGCGCTGGCGGCTACCGCAAAGTATCCGGCAAACTCGTTGAGGCCCATGGCGAGGCCGCGTTTGTTGGGCCCCGCGAGATCGATTTTCATGATCACGGTGGTGGACCATGTGAGCCCTTGGCTGACGCCCAAAAACACATTGGCGAACAACACCCAGGACCAACTCGGCGCCCACATGAGCAGCCACGGTACGGGAGCGGCGACCAACCAACCGAATATCAATACTCGTTTGCGGCCGTAATGATCGGAGAGGCGCCCGGCGACGTAGTTGGTGATGGCCTTGCTGACGCCAAAGACCACGATGAAGGAGAGCACCGCGCTCTTGGCGACGATATGAAATTCTTGTTCGGCAATGGCCGGTAACAGCGTGCGCTCGAGGCCGACCATGGCGCCCACAAAGGCGTTCACCACGACTAGCAGCGCGAACTGCGGTAGGTTCTCCCGCAGACCGAGACGTACGCCGTCGCTGGGCGGCCTCGCGCTATTGTTAGCTTCACTCATACAGGCTCGCTCATGCGGCGCCTGAGCGCCCCTGATTTACCGCCATAATACCGGCCATCTCGGCTGGTTTTTCCGGGACGTCGATGAGGTCTTCGATGAAGTCCTCCCGGCTTTGGGACAGCTGAACGTTCCAGTGCTTCTCGGCGGCGATGGTGCTCGAAGGTTTGCCGCTCATGCCAGCGCCACAGGCGGAGCCAGCGAAGTGTCCCGGGAATAGTTCAAGCTCCGGGGGGAGGGTGAGCAAACGACGGTGCATGCTGTCGTACAATTGACCGGCGTTCTCTCGGGCCTTACCGGGTAGGTCCGGGCGCCCGACGGAGCCGACGAAGAGTGTATCGCCGGTCAGTACGAACCACGGCTCGGGGCTGCGGCGTCGGTCAGTCACGAGCAGGCAGATGCTCTCGGCGTGTGCAGCACTTTCGCAGTCACGTTGCCGAGCACGATCTCTTGGTTGTCGACGAGAGCCTGAAAGGGGACGGCGACGTGGGCGGATTCGTGCAAGGAATACTGGGCGCCGACCTCGCCCGCTAGGCCTAGACCCCCCGACAGAGGGTCGGCATGCACGTGGGTATCGATCACATGACTGATGACCAAAGCTTTCGATTCGGAAAACTGTATGTAAGCGTGTACGTCGTCATCTCGAGGGTCCACCACCGCGCAGCGCGACTCCCCGACGCAGCCAAAGAGGTATCCGGCGCAGCCGCTTTCGAAGGTGTA
>SPKZ01002768.1_pt1 | contig 31876 bp, 29 predicted proteins | sample 2456571 | NCBI WGS metagenome assembly SPKZ01 (sample SAMN11192286, study PRJNA482655) | marine metagenome | biome: ENVO:00000447; feature: ENVO:00000244|ENVO:00000211|ENVO:00000569|ENVO:00002023; material: ENVO:00002151; isolation source: ocean water from marine abyssalpelagic zone ...
ATTTCGACAAATCGGGGTCGACGAACGCCACCATAAAGAGCAAAGCATCGCCCACATGGCCAAGCCTCGCTTTCAGTGAACGCCAGCCGGGGGCGAAAGCGCGGCACTCCCATCGTCAGCCCCGTAGCTCCTCGTCAGTCCCGTGGCTCCACCAACAACTGCGTTCCTTGCTACGGCCGGACTGGATCCCGCGCTTAGGGCGTTGCATCACGAGGGACCCGTATCCGGTGAAATTTCAGAACGTCTACTGCGCTTGCTTGTTCGCTTCATTACTCGCGGGCTGTCCGGACAAAACGCAATCCACTGCTTCGACGACGGCGCCTGTAACCAGCGCGCCGGCAACGCTCACTCCTCCCCCCCCGAGTGCCGCGACGTCTACAACGCCGACGCTCTCTACCCCGCCCGCGCTCAGCAGCCCCGAACTACCAACGCTACCCGTCATTACGGAGACGACCTTCGTCCAGGAGCGCAAAGCGATCTGGGTCCACTCCCCCGCAGGCAATGCCTCCCTCGCGGGCCAGCCTCCACCCTCAAGAAAACTACCATCAACAAGAAGCCGGCCAGCGTGACAGTCGACGGGGAATACAATGGCCCCTGCGCACTGGACTTCGACCAATTCTACAGCCAGGCGCAATTGCAGTCGCGCGTCGAAAACACCCGCGCCCTGCGTCTGCACTTCGACAAACAATTCAAGGAGGCTGCTCGCGGTTTCGGTCGAGCGGCAAAACTAGATCCCAAAACTCACATCGCCCGCAGCAATCACACCGCTGCGCTAACACGTCACGGAGCGCTGGAATTAGCAGAAGCCCACTACAGCGGTCGCTCAAGATCGACGGCGTTGGCACCTACGAAAAACTCCTTGTAGACGACGGCTGGACTACGCTGCGTAAGGTCGTTCAGCGTCCCTATTCATCCGGCAAGGCCTCATCGAAACAGCCCATCTTCCGCCTTCAGAAAAAACAGCTGGTTGGTTTCGGCGTCGCCTATTCGGCCGGTCTCAACTCCGTCGCGGTAGTGCGCGAAGAAACGAGTTGGGGCTCATCCAATTGGATCGCGGAGCTTCACCTCTTTGACGCCGCCACCAACAAGTTGCTCAGTCTGCATCCGGTAGTCAAATGGCGAGACACCCAAGAGGCGGGAGGCATCCGCCCCACTCGTCGCCCGCAGGCGGAGGCGAATCTAAGCCGCCTCAGCGAGGCCCTCACGGTTCTGGGTTTCGTTCCCGCCCCAGCCTCCCGACTGACGGATTTCGATCAGGTAGATCCAAAGCGTGTGGTGCGCGAGGGCAAGCTCAAAAATTTCTCCTATAGCGTATTGTTGCCGACAAGGATCAGCTGCGCCTCGTCAAAGGAGACACCTTGGCGGGCACCTTCAAGTCAAAGCTGCACGGGGGGACGCACATCGAGTTGCTCGACACGGATGTGCTGGCGGTGCCTACGCTCTAGCGCCGGCACTCACGCGACCACACCGCTCAGTTCAGATCGGAGGCTTCGCTTGTCCAATGCAGTCCGACGCAGGCCCCATACATCGCGGTAAAGCCGACGAAGCCGCCGGTAACTTCGCTTCCGTCGAGTCCTTCGCGGTCGTCGAAGGATACGATCCCAGTGCCGAAACTGCCGGACGCGGTGATAGCGAACGATTCCAGCGGATAGAGAGCCTCAGCCGATTCTGCCGGCGTCCAGAGAGTAGTGAAGGCGGCTTGGTTCCAGGACACGCCCGGGCGTATCGCCGGGGCGCCACCAAAGTAACGCCAGCGTATGTGCCCGGCATTTCCATATCTACCGATACGCCGTAGCCGCTGAACCCGGGTGTCATGCCGTCAACGCGATCTTCCACTACCCCGTCGACCATCTCCGGTATGTATTCGATGAAGTTGGGGGCGACCCCGAACCCGATAGCGATGTTGCCCTCCTCATGCCGGTGGTGAATGCCCAGGCGCCCGGCCCAACGCCGAACCGGATCGCTATCGTGGCTCGTCATGTCCAAGAAATCTGCGGCAATAGATAGCTGATTACAGGCACGTCGGCGTGGCCAGCGAACGCTATCGGGGCATCCGGAATAGTGTCCGCTAGGCCCCCCTGGACTGACGCGCTCACCGTACCCTGCGACGCCAGATGGGTATTCACGTAGCCCGGGTTGACCGGAGGCGGTGCGGCGCAGGCTCCCGTGGGTACGTCACTGATGACGACGCCTGACGTCGACGGCGACAACGAAGACGAAGTGGGCACCTGGTACATGCTGCGCCTAGACGCCGACAACAACGCGACGGGCATCTACGCCAGCAACGATGACCTCCGGATGCCCAGAGACGTAGTCGTGGACGGCAGCGGCAACATCACGGTGTTCCTCGAGGGCGAATCGGATGTACGAGTCGTGCGCTTGGACTCCGACGCTGGGTGGAGCGACACCCTGACCTTCGATGCGCCGTCCGGGGAAACCTCCCATGCCAAGCTGGTTTCGGGCACCGTCGACTCAGCGGGCAACATGTACCTCACAGGTGGCGTGCATATGTTGAATCCTTGGGGTTTTGGCAAAGGGCCCATCGACGTGATGCTGCTACCAAATCCCCCCAGACATGCAGCCCGAACCTGAGCCGACAAAGACGAAACAGGCTACTTGGTCAGCTTGACTCCGCTGGGCGAGGTGCGCTGGCAACGAGCTGGAGGCGGTGCATCGCCCTGGGACGCCAACGCTCTCGATCAGTGCTGGAAAACCAGCGCTAAAAACTCAGTGCTGAGGATTCCGAGGCTGCCGATCCATCAACCACACGGGCGGCCCGTTACTGCCCAATCGGACTTGTTCCCGTAGTTCAAAACCGTGCCCCTCGTAGAAAGCGATATTCTCTTGCTTCGAATTCTCGAGGTAGGCCGGCATCCGGGCGTCGTCGCAAATCTCGGTCAGGGTCCGTAGCAAGGCTGAACCCACACCTTTGCCGCGAGACCGCTCCAATGTGCCCACAGCCATTAGGTAATAGTGTGGGTGGCTTGGGTGTTTCGGCTTGAGGGTGGACGCTGCCTGAACCGACCGTGCCAAGCCCCGCCAACCGAAGTCACGAATATACTGCGGCAAGCGAAGCAGAGCTGGGCTCAGGCGTTCGCGCTTGCCCGCCGGCAAAATCATCATCGCGCCAGACCCATCCTCGTTCAGAAAACAATGCTCGTGCTCCAGGTACGCGGGCAAGATCATACCGAACATGGAGCGCGGGCTCTTGCCCTCCCCAACGATGAATTCAATCAGCGGATCCGGGAAGAAGGCCTCCGCCAAAATGTCCAGCAGCTGATCCGAATCGCCCGGCGTGGCCCGAACGATATTGCATAGTGAATCCGTCATGGCTTGCTCAGGCGCGCGAATAAGTAACACACTCCCGCGGACCGTATTTCTTGTTCTGACGCCGGCCAAAACAAACTGGGACGCCCCAAAATCCAGTCCGGCGGTGGCTGACCCGAATATTCTCCCGACCTGGGGGTTTGGCTAACTCGATCCTGCAGCCAGATCAGCCGACCACACCGTAGAGTCTTAATATGACCGGTAGCTTTTTAAACGGCGCCGTCAGAACGACACGCCTCCCCAGTCGCCGCCGTTCTGGCTCTGAGCGTCGTTGCCCCCGCCTGCTCGGGAGACGACGGGCACAGGGATGTACCCGCTATCGTAGGGGGGGGCGACATTCTGGAATCCAAGTGTCAGAACGCAATTTTCGCCGTCACCGCCGAGCTGCGAGGTCAAGCCGATGCGACCCGCCCGGTCGTACGCACCATTGACGTGGCAGGGTTTGAGACCGAACTCGCTGCGCTGGTCACGGCCGATGCCGAGGGCGACAACACAATCGCCACGTGGAGTCCCGCCTTCGAACTCCTCGGGCTGCTTTCGGAGGGCCAGAGCCTCGGAGAGACCGTCGTGAATGATAGCGCGAGTAGCGTACTGGCCTACTACCACACGGTGGACAAGAACATCAGGGTGATTGACCGAGGCCGAATGTCAGATCATCAGGACAACACCATGGTGCTCGCCCACGAATTTGTCCACGCACTTCAAGATGAAGACAGTCAGCTCAGAGAATTCGGAGACCAGTGGGGCGGAACCACCGACAGCGACGTCGCACTGAGTACGCTCACCGAAGGCGAAGCCATTCTGATCTCCGCTGCGGTGTTAGAGACCACATTGCAGCCGAATCAGTACATCAACTGGGACGGGATGACTGACGGTGCATTCGAGAATTCCTTTTCCGTGATCGCCGATGCCGATGAGCCCTTCATCACTGCCGTATCGGCGCAGCCCTACGCGATGGGTCTGGCGCGATTGGCTCCGCTTTGGTTGAGCGACGGGCCGAGCGGCATTGCCCGGCAGTATGACCAACCCAAAACGTCTCTGCTGGATTGGTATCGCGGCGAAGGCCAACCTGGCGACACCAACGTTCAGCCGTTGGACTGCCACCCCACCGCGCCGCCCGTGGGATACAGCGCGGTCGACCACGACACCCTCGGCATGACCGCTCTGTTGGCGATCGGCCTGGATACCATCGCTGACAGCCCATGGCACGGCGCCGACGACTGGCGCAACGACAGCGTCGTAGTGTTCACGTCCGATGACGGTCCCAACGCTGCTGCCGTGAGCTGGCGAATTCGAATGAGCGACACTGTTGCCCTCGAAAGACTGGCGACCGCGTTTGAACAGCGGTCTCCGGAGCTTAGAATCGTCCTTAGCGACATCGAGCTGCTCGTGCTCGGCGCGACGGATCCCGCCATCCTCGATGCTTGGCTAGCGGTGGGGAACTGCGGCACTGCCAGCGATCTGCCCGAAGCTGCACATGACGATGTTAACGACACAGGGGCACTACGGATCAGACCCGCAGCGCCCCTCAATGTCCGCTCAGCTAGGATTCGATTCCGCTAGAAAATCCAACCGAGGGAAGCCTCGCCGTCGAAGGCTACAGGGAACATCTCCAAAAAGTCATTGACGGTATCCACCGCTGCGTCCGCCTCGGGGGTGTTGAGGTTCGTGGACACGACATGTTTCGCCCAGCCCACTCCGGCACGAATGGTGAGGTTCAGTCCGGAATCCCAGGCCCAGCGCTTGCCTATGTTCGGGATCATCGACGTGGTGGTGATGTCCAATTTGAAATCCTCGCCATCGGTTTCGGTTTTGGCGGCACCCACCGAGTAACCGCCCATAACGCCGAGAAACCAAGAGTTTTGCCTGCTGGACCAATGCCAACGGTAGCCCAAACCACCACCGACAAATGACGTCTCAGTAAATTCGTCTGAGGCCGAACTGTAAGTCCCTTCGCCCACGACTCCGTGGGTGCCATCGAACAAGTGCATATAGTTCACGCTGTAGGAGCCAAACATCAGCCCCAGGGGGTTCACATTCACAGAGTGAGGTCCCAACCTAGCGGGCACTTCGGCGCCTCTGGCCTCGGCCACCGGTGGTGGCGGCTCCACGGGGGCACCTTCAGCCGTGACGGGTTCTCCATCCGCTTCGGCCCCGTCATCGAAGGGAGCCTCGTCCTGAGCGAAGCTCAGACTGGAAGTCAAAAGGCAAATAGCGGAGCTGCACACGGCAACTGATGAGACAAGTCGATTCATTATGGGAGGCTCCTCTTTAATTAAGCGGTATCCAATTTGGACGCTTCGAGAAAAAATGTATTCACTCTCACTGTCACCCACACCCCCGCATCACACAAGAGCCCATTGAGGCGGCGTCGCTCGTGGATCAGTCAACGGCGGTAGCCATGCCATCAAGCGGCATGGCTTGCGTGGCGATGCCTTGGCGATGCCGACTTCGCTCACTCCAAGATTTTCAGTATCCCATACCTGCGGCAATACACTTTTAACATGCGCGGCATGGACTCAATCACTCCATGGGAACGTGGCGGGATTCGGGCAATCACACGAGTCACCAACTCCGATTCAGAGGGGGCCAATGTAGGAGGCGATGCGCCTCGAATTCGGAGGAACTTCACGAACAGTTGCAGCTCGCCGGAGTGTTGAGGAGTTGCGAAATCGATCGGTGGGTCAACTAGAAAAACTCCTCGCCTGTGAGTTCCAAGAGAAGCGGGATCACGCACTCCTCTTCCAGGTCAAGATGGAGACGCAAGTCGCGATTGAAGCTGTTGGTCTTTCCATCCCGACCGGTGGATTGTGGGGATCCTAGCGGACTCGCAAACGGTGGCAGTCATGGGAGCTCCTGGCTGGGACAGACCAAAAATATGGGGATGGCAGGATCTCTTCGCAAACCCGAGCGTGGCTTCCAGCAGCCCCCACATGCCCGGCCAGCGGTGTCGCCTTGCCCAGGCTCGTTACTGAATCCGTAAAAAGTATCAATATCTCCACTCTCGGGCTCCTGACCGCCCCGAGATGGGGCGAAATGCTGCTGCGCCCAGCCAGACTCCGCTATATTCGGCCTATGAAATTGGCATCCAGACTTCGGCGCGGACTAGCCGCCGCGGTGCTTATCACGGGGGGGGCTGGAACCGCGAACGCCCAATCTCACTGCCAAGAGCTCAAGCAGCACGGCGACGATGCCATGGAGGGCCTGCGCTACGGCGACGCCCTGGTCGCCTACGAAAATGCTTACGAATGCAATCCGACTCCCAGCCTCCTGTACAACCAAGCCCGGTCGTTGGAAGCCCTGGGGCGCTTCCCTGAGTCCCTGGCTCACTACATGGAGTTCCAGAGTCAAGCTCCCCCTTTGTTGCTCGCCAAAGTTCCAGGGCTCGAAGCTCTGATCGCTGATGCCCGGGCCCGGGTGACCGCGGTCACCATCATCACCAATACGTCCGGCGCGCACGTCAAAATCCGGGGGCACGAGCTCGGGCAAACACCGCTCCCTGAACCCGTGCTGCTCAATGCCGGACTCGCCAAAGTCGAGGTGAGCCACACCGGCTACGAAACCTACTTGGAGACCGTCGAGCTGCCGCGAGGTGCCGATATTACCCTGGAAATCAGCTTGCTGCCAACGACAGCCAGTACCTTCGCCCCAGCGCTGACCACCCCATCGGGCCCGACGCCCCCTCCGAGCGCGGCCCCCCAAGAATCCGATTCCGGAGTGTCCGTTGATAGCAGCAATGCCCGGACGATGGCGTATGTCGCCGGTGGAATCGGCGTGGCCGGTCTTCTCGTCGGCGCCACCACCGGTCTGCTGGTAGGCGGCCAGGAATCAGTGCGCGACGACGAATGCGACTACGAAGCGGGACTGTGTAGTCAGCAGGGCCTCGACGCTCATGAGTCGGCCCAGTCCCTGGCGTTGATGAGCAACATCGGCTGGGCCGTGGGAGCTCTCGGTCTCGGCGTCGGCACGTATTTGTTCCTCACGAGTGGCGAATCGTCCAACACGGCCCTTCATACGTCAGCGAGCCCCCTCGGGGCATCAACCAGCCTGGTGCACCGGTGGTGAAATGACTCTTCGACTACGTTCTATAGGTCTCCTGACATTCACCTTGGCAGCTAGCTGCACTGTCGAGGACTTGAATCTGGCGTTGCGTACCTCCGCCGGCACAACCGAGTCAGACACCGGGGTCGACAGTGGCTCCGGGGACGGGAGTAGCGGGCAGGACAGCTCTCGGGGCGAAGTGGTCACCACGGACACCGGCACGGATACCGATTCTAGCGATAGTAGCCTCGACGCTACTGACGGCTCGGCCGCTCCGAGCTGCGAAGGAGACGCCGCCTGCGCCGACGGCAATTCTTGCACTATTAGCACCTGTGAGAACGGCAGCTGTGTCGCCGAAGAGATCATCGGTAACTGCGACGACGGTCTGGCTTGCACGGATACGGATGAATGCATTTTTGGTGCTTGTGTCGGCACCAACACGTGTACTGGCGGACAAGCCTGCAGCCTCACCACCGGCCAGTGTTTTAACTGCACTCTCGACGACGAATGCGACGACAACAACCGCTGCACAGCAGACAGCTGTAGTGACGGCGTCTGCTACAATAACAACAACACCCAGCCCTGCGACGATGGCAACGAGTGCACCGACGACGTGTGTTCTGATGGAAGCTGCGTCGGCACCAACAACACCGAACCTTGCGACGATGGCAATGAGTGCACCGATGACGTGTGTGCTGGCGGCAGTTGCGTCGGTACCGACAACACCGTGCCTTGCGACGACGAGAATATCTGCACCGATAATGATGCCTGTTTCGAAGGCAGCTGTGGCGGCTGGGGCAACTGCGCCTCTGATTCTGCCTGCGTACGGAACACCGGGACCTGCGCGCTCTGCACGGCCGGCCAGATCGGAAGCGACAGCAGCTGTTACCTCTATACCGCCAGCCAACAAGACAGCGGGGGCGAAGCGCGCACTACCTGCCAGGGCGTCGGACTCAATTGGGAAATGGTCCAAATCGACAGCCAGCGCGAACAAGACTTCTTGCTGACACTTATCACGGACGAGACCTACGTCGGCGGCACCGACAACTCCACTGACAGCAGCGAAGGCAACTGGATTCACCCCGACGGCACCATGTTCTGGCAAGGCTATTCCAACGGCGAAGAGCAAAACGATCAGTTCACCAGCTGGCGTGACGATCAACCAAACAACGCAACCCTGTGCGGTCAAGACTGCATGATGCTAGAGACGGACGGCGACTGGATCGACGTCTGCTGCAATGACGATTATCGAGCCGTCTGCGAAGGGCCGACGGCTCCGTAACAGACCGAAGGCGACGATACTAAGCTGCCCAGAGCGCGTCGGTGACGCCCGAAATGCGCCCGGTCTGATTGCCCCACCGGCCGACAGCGACAATTCCCGGCATCGGACTGGAGTGATCCCGCTTTAGCGGACAGTCATCATGTCTGGATTAGGCCGCCTGAGCGAGCCTCTGTTGTTGTTCGTAGCGCCCTGGGCTGAGGTAGCCAAGCGTCGAGTGGTAGCGGGTGGGGTTGTAGAAGCCGTCGATGTACTTGGTGACAGCGTCATGGGCTTCGGTTCGAGTTGCAAAGGTCTGGCGGCTGACGCGCTCCTTCTTCAGGCTCGCAAAGAACGATTCAGCGACCGCGTTGTCGTGGCAGTTACCAGTCCCGCTCATGCTCGCGAGCGCTTCCCAGTCGGCTAGTCGCTTGCGGTATCGATGAGTCGCGTACTGGCTTCCTCTATCCGAGTGCTGGATTAGCCCAGACGTCGGTCGTCGAGACTCCAGATCTCGGTCTAGGGCCTTTAGAGGCAGATCGGTTTTCATGTTGTCGTCGATCGCCCAGCCGACAACTCAACGAGGGCACAGGTCGAGCACGACGGCGAGGTAGGACCACCCTTCCGCTGTCCAGATGTAGGTGATATCGCTCACCCAAACTCGGTTCAGTTCAGTTCAGTTCGCTCACGTCAAAATCTTGCTCCAGCAGATTCGGTGCTACGCCGTGGTCGTGATCGGAATCCGTCGTCTTGCGGAAACAGCGTGGTTGCACTGAAAATACGCTATTCTCACGCATCAAGCGCCGCACCCGGCGCCGCCCGACATCTTCGCCATCGTCCTTGAGCCGCCGTGCCATTCGACGGGAACCGTACGCTCCTTCGCACTCGCGATGAGCTGCACGGATACGCGCCGATAGGCGCTCGTCCTCGTGGGCTGCACCCACCTGACCTCTGCGCTCCAGCCAGCCATAATAGCCAGAACAGGAGGCTCCGAGCAATTCGCACAAACGAGTAACGGGGTGTTCTGCCGCCTCCGTACGGATGTGAGCAAAGCTGTTTGCTTCCGTTCCTTTACGAAGACGGCTATAGATTTTTCCACAATGTCGCGGTCCTTCTTGACCTCAACCAGTTCGCGACGAAGCCGGCGCACTTCCTGCTCCATCGTTTCTCCGCGGTCGTTCGAACCTTGCTCGATAGTCATTCGGCTCTTCCAGCTGTGAAGCAACGCTTCGGCGACCCCGAGGCTTTCTGCTACCTCGCCGATCGTCCGGCTGCCACGAGCTTTCACTGCGCGCACCGCCTCAGTTTTGAATTGGGCCACATACCGGCTACTCGATTTCTTCGTTCTTTTCTTCTTGGGCTTGGTCAATTTTGGACTCCACGCGGGAGAGTAACCCCCTCCCAGGGTGTCCGCTATGACGGGACCACTTCCTGCCCATATTGGATGCAGGCCCCCCGAGCGTCGCTGACGCCGCGTAAAACCCAAATCCGTCCGCAGTACTAAACGCGACTTGCATCATTCCGCCGGTCTGGGCACCCTGCGGCCATGCGGATCCTCTTTGCCTGGGAGTTTGGAGCGGGCATGGGTCATTTGTCGCCCCAGCGGGAACTGCTCACTCTATTAAAGAAGCGGGGACACGAGGTACACGTAGCCGCACGCGACGTCGGTCGAGCCGAGCGTGCCTTCGACGGTCTCGGTTTTACAGTGTGGCAAGCCCCCATCGCCATGGGCGCGCCAGATCCCGTGCTAACGATCACGGCCACCGTCGCCCACGTCTTGCACAACGGCGGCTTCGGCGACACTCCCGGATTGTTGGCTCGCAGTCACGCGTGGGACAGCATCGTTCATGCCGTGGATCCTGGCTTGGTCCTGACAGAATACGCGCCCACGCTGTTACTCGCCCTTCGCGGCATGAGTATTCCCACAGCCGCTCTTGGCAACGGCTTCGTGACCCCGCCGCGTATACATCCCGCGCCGGTGTTTGACATCTTGGTAGGTCAGCTGCCACCGGGCACATCCACGTCAGAGGCCGGCACGCTCGAATCAGTCAACACGGTACTCACCGAGCGGGGGCAACGCCGCCTCGACGCACTGACCGATCTCTACAACGACGGGCCGTTGCCCCTACTCAAAACGCTCCCGGAACTGGACCATTATGGCGTACGAGAGAACGCCTTGTACATGGGGTCGCCGGCTCCGCCGCCCGGAGATCCACCCAACTGGCCCGACGGCGAGGGGCCTAGGGTTTTCGCCTATCTCAAACCAACCCAGGGCATTGCCGCGATCGTCTATCAGCTCTCCCAGCTGGGGCACCCCACTCTGATAGTGGGGGACGGCGTCCCGGACGAAATCAAACGGCGACTCGGGGCGGAGAACTTGAGCTTTGCGCCCCGGGCCGTGGAGTTGCGCGAGGTGGTCAAAACGTGCCGTCTCGCAGTGGCGAACGGCAACATGGGTACCGTGTCGCATTTCTTGCTGCACGGCATACCCGTGCTCAGCGCGCCCATCTCTCTCGAACAACGCATCATGGCGGGCAAAATCGACGACATAGGCGCCGGACTGGTCGTGACCGCCAAGAGCGGTGCCGGCACGGGCGATGCCGCTCGACGTTTGCTTGAAGAGCCGAGCTTTCGAAGCTCCGCCGAAGACTTCGCTAGTCGCCAGAGCCAATTCCGGGAACTGAGCTACGAGGCGCGAGTAATGGCAGAGTTGGAAAAGTTAACGACTCTGTAGCGTAGGTGACTCTAGCGACGCTGCCCCGTCAGTTTCGGGCGATAGCCATTCGAAACTGACGGGGCAGGTGGGGGCGCCAACCGCCTACCTGATATTTACCGGAGTGGCCGTCGCGTATTGAATGTCACTCAAGACACAGCTCAACTGTTGGGAAGCAGTGGCGCTAATAATAGGACACTTGCCGGTGTTATTGAACGGTGTGCAGAGCTGGTTGCCTTCGCACTGAGGCACTCCGAAGAGACCACTGTCGCAGCTCTCTCCCTGACCAAAGAGCGCCGTGCACACACCAGTGATGCCCCCATCGGGACCCGGAGCGTTGGGCAAACAGAACAGTCCCTTTCTGCATTCGTCCAGCGCTGCCGCCATGTTTTGTATGCCCGCATCCTCCACATCCGCCGCGCAGGGAGCGCCCTCGGACTTCTTGGTGCCGTCGGCTACGCACTGATTGGTTCCGCCGAGATCGCAACGCTCGGAGGCACAGTGGAGCCAGTCGCTACAGGCTTCACCCGCCGGCTGGGCGATGGCGGCACAGACGTCACTGGCGTTGCAGAACTCGCTGGCCGGACAGAGAGCATCGTTGCCGGCGCAAGCACCACTCGTGCCGACGGGATCAACACAGATATCGCCAATGCAGGCTCCTTGGGCACAGTGAGCGTCCAAGGAGCAGTCGCCGCCCGTCGTGATTTTCGCCGCTTGGCACTCCTCGTCGACGCAAATTTCGTCAGCGTTGCAGGCATCGGTCAACAAGCTGCCGCAGAACTTCGTGCACTTCTTTTCCTCCGTGCAGACGTTCGTGGCGCAATCCAGGTCAATTTCGCAGTCCTCACCACCCTTGCCCTGGCACACCCCGGCATTTCGACTCCAGGTCTCGCACTCGGAGTCATAGTCAGCGGTTTCCCCAATGGTCTTGGGAGGGGCACAGAATCCAAAGCTACCGTTTTGACCAGCGGCGAATGTCGTTGCATCGCAGCGCATGCCATCGACACAACTGAAGTTGTCGGTCTCACTACTGAAGTCGTAATAATTACACTCCGCGCCGGCCTCGCAGAGGGACACGCAGGTTTGAGTCGTCAGGCTGCACGATAGTTCTCCGCTACAGGGAACTACTAGGTCCCACAAGGAGGCATTTTGAAACGTGGGGTCCTCGAATTCGCAGGCTTCTCCCAACCCAGGAGCCTCCTGGCATGTGTTCGTTCGTTGGTCGCAGTACAGACGGTCTTCTTGACGAGTTTCGCAGCCGGAATTGTAGAGACAGGGCTCCCCTACCGCCAGTTCGGCAACGCAGATGCCCTGAGCAGTGCCGTAGCCGCCGTACTCGTCCAGCCCGAGGCAGATCAACCCGTCCACACATTCAGGATGACTCGAACAACCTTCTCCATCCAGCTGCGTACCCACCAGCAGATCGACGCAGCTCGGGAGGGACCCAGCCGCGCAGGTCCAGTTGTAGTATCGCTCGTAACAACCGATGGCGCTGACCTCGCTCGCGCAGGCCGCGACGGCGTCGCTGTCCAGCGTGGCGCGACCTTGCTGAATAGCGGTAGCGTATCGCTGGATATCTTGTAGGGCGTACTTTGCCCGCCAGGCCATCTCGTAGACGACCCCTCCCTTAATGTGGGGGTCCTGGAAGGTGCCGTTGGCGAGCATGCCACGGTAGGAACTCTGGCAAGACTCCAGGGTGGCGAAGACAGTGCCCACGCCGTAATCCACTTGATCTTCGGAGCAACAACCGAACATCCAAGTGCAATAGGCATCGGAGATGGCGCCGAGACCCGCCACGCTGTCGGCCAAGGTCTGACAGGTGTTCGACTCCTCACAGGCTAAAAGATCGTCGATGGCATTCTGCACAGAACCGCCGTCGCCGAGCGCCGCTGCCAGCTGCTCGTTCAAGTCACCTATCCGATCTTGCAGCGCCGATATCTCGCTGGAGTTGGCGGTGCCCCCGTCGGCAGCGGCTGCCACTAGCGCTTCCAGCGCGGCGATTTGCTGCTTCAGCGCGTCCAACTCCTCCGGGGAAAGGAAACCCGAGGCATCCAGCTGTCCGCCATCCGGCAGGGCGGCCTTGGTCGCGTCGTCATCGTCGCCACATGCGGCAAAGGCGAGGCCGCCGGCTAGGATGAGTCCAATGTTGAGTCTGTTGCGTAGTTGCATGAGCTTCCTCCGAAGATGGCCAGGGCACAAAGAAGCATGAGACTGCCTTGTTGTGTGCCGCCGTGCAAGGCGTCCGGACGCCGTCTAAGCCCAAGATCCGCAGAAGCTAGATTTTCCGGCCACTCGCGATGAGGCTCAGATATGAGCGCCGTGAAGCTGCGCCGTCTCCAAGACGGCGCAGGCATCCCACCCCCTCCTCTATTTCTGCGGTCTATTGTTGGTAATGGACGCTAACTTTTGGGGTCATGTCGACGCGTTGTAACTTCGGCCATTGGGTTCTCGCACTGCTCTCGCCGCTCCTGGCAACACCGGCCAGTGCCGACCGCACGTCCGCAGAGGAGCCGCCGAAGTGCTCTTCAACAATGCCATCGCTCATATGAGGACCGACGATCTCGCTGCGGCCTGCCCCGAGCGACTGGAGAGCCACCGGCTCGGTCCCCGCGTTGGGACGTTGCTGTATCTAGGCGAGGGTTACGAGGAACAAGGGCGCATCCCCAGTGCATGGGCAACCTTCGTGGAATCAGCCTACTTGTCAGGCCAACCGAAGGGGGGGGCCCGTGGCGACGGAGCGCGCAGACAATTTGCGCAAACGTGTCGCGTTCGTAGATCTTCAGATGGCAGAGCCCCAGACAGACGGGCTCGCACTGAGCCGTCGCGACGCATTCTCCGCCAATCCCGAGGCCATATCCAAACTGATGCGGACGCGAACCATGCCGATCGAGCCCGGAGGACACTCCTTTGAGGCCTCCGCGCCTGGCAAGCAGAGCTGGTCGGGGATCGGCACTCGCATCCGGCGCGGTGGGAGCATGTTCGACGACCGGGTAACTATCAGGGCGACGCAGCGAAGCCCCTCGGAACTGACCTTCCGGCTGGCGACGATCGGATTTCCCTGCGCACAAACTTTGCGAGAGCTCTAAGAAGCCGACGCGGTTTCGACCAGTACTGCAGGAGAGCTCACTGTCGCCCCCTGAGCCGTAGGCTCGGAGTCTAACTCGTCGTAGTCGACCGTCGGAGTCTGCCAAGCGTTGTGCAAAAACCGGGTAGCGTCAGCGACACACCGAAACCAACTCATAGAGTGATAAGGCAGCCCGCGACTCTCCGCCCATCGTTGAACGATCGGCCCCGCGATTTTTGTATTGCTGTAGGGCATCGACGGGAACAGGTGATGTTCCACCTGGTGTTGAAGGCCGACAAAGGCCCAGCCGAATCCGGGCGGCGGCGTAAAGTTACGGGTGCCCACTAGTTGTTTGGTGAAGTAGTCTTCGCCGCGGTTCAGAATCGGCAATCCAATATGCCCAGGAATCAGTACAAGGGCCAACCCGAGTCCCAGCAAGCCGAACACAGCCACGTAAATCGCCAGTACGGGCAACACGCCAAAAAACACGCTCGGCAAGCCAATGAACAGAGCGTAGTGCGCCACCATCAAGATCATATCAGCGACGATGCTCTTGGTGAATCCGCCTGCCTGGATCCTCTCCACTAGTTCGCTGCGGCCGCGCTGTTGCATGCGCAGAGCCAATCCCATCGTAGCAGGCCAGAACACATAGGCCTGAATGTTGCGTTGAAACCACTGCTGACGCGGAGTGCTCGCCTCGTGCTGCGCCTGGGTCGTCACGAAAGGAGTCAGCAAGATATCCGGATCGACGAAATCTTCGGACTCGATGTTCGGGCTGGGATGATGCTTGACGTTGTGTTGGGTATTCCAACGTGTCGCTGAAACGCCCCACAACAACGGATAACAAAGGTAAAACATGAGGTTGTTGCGCGTCACGTTCTTAGAGAGCGCACGATGCCCAGCGTCATGGCCATGCATGGTCGCCGGGACGAGAAAAAGCGCTTGGATCGCGATCATCGCCACCACCAGCCCCAGGTTCTCAGCTGTCGCCTGAACGAACGTGGCGCCTCCGATGCAGCCAAGCCACAGACTCAATCGTGCCCACTGCAACAACTCTCGACTCTCGAACGCGCCGGCGGCTTTGAGCTCTGAGCGAAGCGCTGACATATCCTTTCGAGTGACGGATACCGGTTTCAGCCGGATCCGCACGCCGCTAACAACGGGAGCGGAAGGCGTGGCAGCTAGTTCCGACGGGACGGCAATGGCAAGAGGCTTCACGCGTACAATATGCCAGATGGCCGCATGAGTATCTACTGAGCAGCTTCTAACCGTGGTCGGAATTCAGCTATGTCGCACACTGTGCGACACTGTCTCCTTGCGCTCCCATTCGATCGGCTACTGGAGCTGTCGCGACTTCGATTCACGCAACGATCCTCACCATCTATGGCATACGACCCGTCGCAAAAGGCCCGCCATGTGTTTTGGTGAACGCCTTCGCTTATGCGCCGAACATAATTTTCCAGGACTGAATCTCGTCGGAGGCGAGCTACTCGCCCACTGTCCCCGCCCTACTTCGCCAACACGTCGTGAAGGATCTCTTTGAGTTCCGGTTTGTTCAGAATCGTAAAGTGATCGCAATCCTCGATGTAATGGCGCTCCAGACCGAGGTCATCGCTGACATCTTCTTTGGAACGCGCCTGGATCAATACCTTCCGAATGTTCGGCACGTTGATCGCCGACGGCTTGTAGTCGAACATCAGGCGACGGGTACGAACAAATAGCGCCACGAAGCTGGCAATGTCCTGCTCCTGAATGTGAAGCGCCGAAAAGAACTTGAGGAAAGCCTGGATCGGACGCGCGTTGCCTCGGGCTGCTGGCGAGAGCGCCTCGGATAGATCTTCGAGCCTCTCCCCCGCGACGCCGAAATGTGTCTGGGCAAGTACCATCAAGGCGAGCACCGCCGGCGGGTTGGGATCGCTGAGATCGAAGAAGCCGCGTGTATTGTTCAAATTGGCATCGATGTTGGCGACGTTGATCGCGCCCTGGGGATCCGCCGGATCGCGATCGATCAACACGAGCGTTGATATGGATTTACCCTGCCGAATTAGCGCGGCAGCCATCTCCCAAACGATAAAGGCGCCGGAAGAATAACCGACCAGTGCATCGCCGTTGTTGATCGGTGCACGCTCGGCGAAGAAACTGCCCAAGTCAGCCACCGTTGAGTACGGCGCGTAATCCACCATCTGCAGCCCCGTCGCGGGTCGACCCAAGCCGGTGAGCAAGCTCTTGAACGGAAGCAAGTTGCCGCCGGTTCCAGGTACGGCAACAATGCCCTGCCCCTCGCAGTCAGTGATCAGCGGCAACGCTAGATCCGGGGTTCGGGGCTGGGTGTCAGCGTCCCCTGAAACATCATAGCTAAGCTGTTTGGCAAAGAGGCGGGTCGCCGCCGAGACCGGCAGCGGCGGCGGTTTCTGCCGCGCCGATTGACTCCCGCTTCCGCCGATCTGACTGTGTTTCATCAGATTCGGATCAGTGCTGGCGATCCCGGACCTGCCCTTCATCCCATGAAGGGCGATATTGTCTTCCACATCGTAGGGTCGCAACATGATGTCGTCGAAAGGAACCCCAGCAAACTTGCACACTGCTTCCAGCGTCGGCTGCGGGTCACTGAGCAACTCCTCGAAGCGGAGCTGCTGGTAGCGCTTCGGATCGATCGTATTTCCGAACTGCAGCGCATTGATATGGGTCGTGCTCCACATCTTGTCGACAAGATTGTGAATATGCTGATTTTTAGCTCCTGAGTCGTATTCCTCCTTGGTGATGAGGCGACGCAGGAACGCAGTCTTGGCCAGCAGCGTCGTGCCGGACCGCAGCACGCTATAGGGGTGACGGATCAGATGCAGATACTTTGCAGAATCGAAGAGGCGTTCGGCCCGCTCCAGTATCGCGCGGTCTAGGGCGTAACTGGTGCCGCGATCCACCAGGATTCGGGGAGCGCATTTTTCTTGGATCGCTCGATACACCTCGTGGATAGGGAGCCGCAGCGTCTCCCACTCCGCCACCAGATCTTCGGCGCCAGCGCGGTCGGTTTTCCATAGATCTTGAACGGTGAGGACCAACCCTTCATCCAAGAATAGCATCTGCTTCTTCAGTGCCTCGGCGCGTTCGGCCAGGTTCGTGAAGGGAAGTAGGTAGAGCCCCTGGGGCGCGTACAACCTCGGGTTAGCGTTGATCGCGAGACTCGTCAGCGATGACCCGTGACGCATATTCGTGATCATGAAAATGATCGGTAAGGTCAATTTCGCTCGGGGAAAATACCAACGCTCGGGACGGCACATGTCAAACACGCCCGTCTCCACTTCGAGATCTTCGAAGGAGTGCACCGGCTCTTCGCCGCCAATCGGCACCCGATGAATCGGCGACGAGGACGCTGCCGCCTGTTCTGCGAAATCGATAATCTTTCTCGGCGTGTCGTGAGTAGCGAGAATCATCTCTTGGTCTATCTTCAGGCCAAAATCTTTCTCTATTCGCATGGATAGTGAGATCACAGTGATGGATTCGAGATCCACCAGTGGTAAATCCAGATCGAAGTCCACTTCCACAACCTCTTGCACCCACATCGCTTCGAAACTCTCGATGTTGAGTACCCGGTTAGTCGCCACCACAATCATCTCTTCAGCGCTGGTAGTCGGCGCGAGGGGGATCCTGTCGAGCCAGTGTCGACGCCGCGCGAAGGGGTAGCTCGGTAATGCCAGGCGATGGGGTTTCTGATCTCTAGCGAGCCTCTCCCAGTCCACGGTCGCCCCACTTACCCAGGCCTTGGCGAGCTGCTGGAGATGGCCGTCGCTGCACCACTTATCCAAAGTCGACTGCGGATCGGCAACTTCGGCGCCGCCTGTGGCAGTGCCGGACCATGACATCGGCGGCGGCTCTCCCGCACCCAACCAGTTTCGCAGCTTGGCGACAGCGTCTGCACTCGATGTCACCAGCAGCGCGAGTCGCTCGGCCATCGGAGCGCGGCCCAACTGGAGCGTGTGGGCAACGCTGGCCAAGTCTTCTTCGGCGCCGACGCCGCTCAGGTAACCCTTGATGAGCGTGGCACTCTCGCGCAAGGCGTCACTCGTTCGACCCGAAATGAGCAACAGCTCTTCGCCTCCCTTGCACGCACTTGAGGGGCTCGCAGAACGCACATCTTCTTCAAGGATAACGTGAGCGTTCGCGCCGCCAAAACCGAAGGAACTCACCCCCGCCCGAAGCGGCACGGGCTCACCCTTCGCGTCCGTCAGCCGCTCCCAGCTGCGACTCGAGTCCAGCATGCTGAATGGGCTTTGCTCGAGCTTGATTCGAGAATTAAGCGTCTTGAAGTGGTTGAGGCCGTGCAGGCGGCGATGTTTCATGCTGAGCAGCACATGAATCACCCCGGCGATGCCCGCCGCCCCTTCGAGGTGACCGATGTACGTCTTGACCGCGCCAATCGCACAGGTCGGAGTATCCGACACGCTCAGACCGCGGGCCTTGTACATCCTTGAGAAGGCCCGCTTGAGCCCGTGGATCTCGATGGGATCCCCCAGTGGAGTGCCAGTACCGTGGGCCTCGATGTAACCGATGGTGTCCGGACTCACACCGGACTGTTCGATGGCCTCTGCCACCACACGAGCCTGAGCTCTCGGGTTCGGTGAAGTGAGCGTAGGTGCCTTCGCGCCATGGTTCACGGCGGATCCCTTGATCACTCCGAGCACCCTGTCACCGTCGTCCACCGCCTGGCTGAGGCGCTTGAGCATGATCACACCACAGCCTTCACCGCGCACATAGCCATTGGCGGTCTCGTCGAAGGTTCGGCACTCTCCGTCGGCCGAAAGCATCCCGGCGGTGTCAAACCAGACGTAACACAACGGCTGGCTGTGAAAGTTCACGCCCCCGACGAACGCCATCTCGCACTCGCCGGCGTTGATCGCTCGAACGGCCTGGTGCAGCGCTACTAGGGAACTGGAACATGCCGTGTTGACCGGGACGCTAGGGCCTGAAAACCCGAAAAAGTGGGATACCCGATTCGGCAACATGGCAGCCGAGAACCCCGGGCCACAGTACGCACCACCGGCAGCGCGGGTAGCGCCCCAAAGTGTTTGATAGTCCCCGTTACTCCAGCCAACGAAAACGCCAGTGTTCGTCCCCGAGAGCGACTTCGGATCATAGCCAGCGTCTTCGATACAGGACCACGTCAGCTCCATGAGCATCCGCTGTTGCGGATCCATGTGCTGTGCCTCGACCGGGGAGATACCGAAAAACGCTGCGTCGAAGGCGTCAATGTCGTCTACCAACGCGCCGTGGCGCGCATGCTTTATGATCTCCTCGTCATGAGGCGTGTAGCCGGCAGACCACAGATCCCATCGTTCATCAGGGATCTCGGTGACGCAGTTCTTGCCGGTCTCAAGATTCTCCCAAAACTCCGCGGCGTTGCGCGCGTGCGGCATTCGACAAGCCAAGCCGACGATAGCGATGTCGGCCGGTGTAGCTTCGGGCGGCGGGTCTTGAACAGGGTCTTGCACGTGTGGTTTTCTTTCGGAGGGGGCGCCATCTGTCGGCGTTGCGGTACGGCAGACAGAGCGCTCAGTATACTGATTGTGCCCTTGCCCGCCCCTATGGAACTCCCCGAAGCACGCGCCGATGAGAACTTCCTCAGAGCCGAATGGGCCTTTCGAAACCCACAGCAATGCTGGAATCTTGCCGCGAGACTTCATTAGTCAACTTTCCCAGCCGTACAACGCCTCACGCAAGCTGGCTGCGCCCGGCTGAGCCGATGCACGAGACGACGATCGATGCACCCACCCGACCTAGCGACGCAGAGCAGCATAGCTTGCCCGCTGAAACCGATAAACGGCCCGAGGGGAAAGGTGTGCCAAGAAGACCCAACCGACACACTCACCGAGCCGTGCAACGCGAATCTCAAAACAGTGACACTTCCCCCGCCGCTAGTCTTAAGCCGCGTCAGCACGAGTCGTGACGACTACGACAACCGCGCGCCACCATTTCCACGGGCCTCCACCGCTAGTGAACGGCACGCTAGCCCCAGTCTGTTCCGGCTACGCCCCGATCCGGTACGACTCACGCACACACATTTCACACACTTGTTCGGCGCGATCGACCGTGTGACAGTCCGCCCAGCGCCGCGCATGAACTCCAAGCCACCCATCGATCCGACACAACTGTGGGAAATTCACGGCAAGTACTACGATCTCGATCCCTTCCTGAACAAACACCCCGGCGGCCGTCGTTTCCTGGAACACTCTCGCGGCCTCGACTGCACAGCGTTGTTCGAGAGCATCCACATCCACGACAAGATCCCGAAGGCAAGCCTTCGTAAGTTCTACGTGGCGGACAAAGTCGACTACGCCCCGGAATTCGACTGGGATGCCGACGGCTTCTACATGACCGTAAAAAGCCGGGTGCGGGAGTTCCTCAGCGAAGAGGCCAAGCGCCAAGGGCTGTCCGGAAGATCCCTTCGCCGAGCTCATCACGGCACTCGGGGCTTTGTGTTTCGGCTGGCCATGCTCTGGGTGCTGTGGGCAGCGGTCTCGGTGGGTGCTGTTGCCTACGGGCAGTGGTCGTGCGCACTGCTCTGGGGACCGCTAGTATTTGCGCTCGGCGGTTACGGTCATGAGGCGATGCACGCCGGTGTGTTCGAGTCCGTACGAGCGAACCGATGGCTCGCCTGGCTGACCCTGGACAGCAACGGGCTGTCTTCCTACGTGTTTACCGCCACCCATGTTCCGCTGCATCATATCTACACCAACGTGGAAGGTCTCGATCCCGACATTGAGGTGCACTACCCGCTCACCCGCGAGCGTGAGAACCAAAAGCGCCACGGGTTCCACGCGCTTCAGCAATTCTACTCATGGGTCGTCTACTTCTTCACCATGCCGGTGCTGTACGTTGTCGACATCGTAGCTGTGCTCAGCGGCGTGTGGTTTGGCCCCTGGGGCAAACTGCAGCGCCCCTACTCATCTGAGATGGCTGTGTTCTTTCTCTGCAAAGTCGGGGCTGTCGCCACCTGGTACGTCTTGCCGTATCTGATCCACCCGTGGCCAACAGCGTTACTGCTCAATCTCGCGATGATTGGTGGCGCCGGGCTCGCCGTGCAAACCACCTTCGCTCTGAGCCACCAGAATGAGCTCGCCATGAATCTAGACCACCGTCACTCGAAACACCCCCGCGACTGGGGCGCACAACAGCTGGAGACCACCGTGGATTTTCAGCACGGCCATTGGCTCCCCGTAACGATATTCGGCGGTCTAGGATTTCAGATCGAGCACCATCTGTTTCCGACCATCAGCTATTCGCGGCTCGGGCAAATCGCCCCCATCGTAAAACGAACTTGCGAGGAGTTTGGCGTGCCCTATTTCTACTACCAGACCGCCGCTGAAGCGGTCGTTGCGCACTACCGCTTCCTACACCGAATGGGACAGCCCCCGGCGCAACCAGCAATCGCTCTGAGACAGCCAAAATCTAATGCTGCGCAGGCGGGGCCTCTGGCACGCGCCCGCAGCGGAGCGGTTACAAGAAAACGCGTTCAACAGTCCAACAGGTTCCGAGCGTGATCAACAAGCCGGAGCAGAGTAGCCTCGCTGAACCCGCCCAACGGTCCCCGCTGCTCGCACGCCAGCCGAAACGGATGCCAAGCAAGGCAGCAACCGCTGCTAGCTGAGCCAGCTCAATACCCACGTTGAAGCCGGCCAGTTGCGGCAGCATCCCGCCGGCCCGTAAGTGGAGAGGGTCCAACGCCGCGACAAACCCCAAACCATGTAGCAAACCAAATGCGAGTCCAAAACCCGCATGAAGTGATGGTGGAGTCCTCCCGGCAAGGCCACTGGAGGATCCGCAACCCACCGCAGTCCGTGTAGTGCGGTAGATGAGCGCGAGATAGCAGGCAAAAAACGTAGTGACGCCCAACGCCGTCAGGGCATCGAGGGGACCACTGATGATGGCGCTACCGAAAGCGAAGAGGCTGAGCCCGACGAGGGCAAACGCCGGCAGAAGCCTACTTTCGCGATCGATCTGCCACAGACTTTCCACGCCCACCATAAACACCGATATCGCAATCAGAGCCTCCACCGCTAGGGCATGAATAGGCACCCACCCCGTAGCGGCGAGCGCCAGGCTCAGACCGTGACCCACAGAGAACGACGTCACGACCCATAACAGTGGGCGCCAGCGATGAACGAGAAGCAACAGCCCTAGTAGGAAGGCCAAGTGGTCGCTCCCGCCAGAAATATGTCCGAGTCCGATTTGCACGCTTCGGAAAAATCCTGGTGCCTGCTCTCTGTCTCCGAGGGTGAAGGTCTGCGAAGATAACGTAAACAGTGCTCGGTGCGTCTGACCGGCAGCATCGACAACGGACGCAAAATGCAAATGGCCCGGCGCTTGATTGAACAGCAGGCTAGTGGCAAGGCGCAACTCTCCCGGGACAGGACATGAGAATTGCAGGCGGTAGCTCAGCCAACCATTTTCTCCACCGGTGCGAGTCACGCGACCGGCGCGCTGGCACGCCCCCTCGCCCCGAAATACATCGAGCGAGCCTGTCAGCATTTTCTGAAACGTGTCCGGTCCCTGCCCACTTAGCGGATCGAAGCCCAGGCCCGCTAGATCCCTTCGTTGGATCTGAAAAACAGCGCTGACATCGGCCAGCCCCAGCTTCCAATGGGAATAAGATACGACTTTGGAATGCGCCCGCACCGTTTGGGCCGATCCCAGAAGCAGGAACACCGTGAACAAGAAGAGTGCGAAGCCCGTCAAGGGCGCGATAACGAACGCACGCGGGCCGGTGATGTTCGCTTTCAAGGGCGGTCCGTATGGCGGAGTTGAATCGCTGCGGTTTGCTTCAGCTGCGCGATCAGGTTCTCAACCGCCGATTCGGCGCGCTGGCGAATGAGTTCGCCCTTGAGCCGCTCTTTGATGTCTTCAAACTTCGGCGATTGGCCCCCGACCCGCTCGTTCAGCCGCACGACGCGGAATCCACCGCCGCTTGCAATCGCGTCGCTCACCGTGCCAACGGATAGGCTCGACAACACTCGCGCAACACTCGGACCGAACACGGTTTCAAATTCCGACAAAGGAACGGTGCCACGGGGAACTGGAAGCGGCAGTTGATCTCCCAAGCGCGCGTTCACAGCGCTGAATGTATCGCCGTTCAGGATCAGCCCGCGACACTGCTCTGCGCGACGTTTCGCCTGAGCATACGACCGCGCGGGGGGCCCGGCAATCCATATGCCCTCAGCTCGGTACAGAGGCGTGCCGGCGAAGTCGTCGCGGTGGTCAGCAAAGTACTGCTTGAGTTGCTCGTCCGTTATGGGCTCGCTCTCGGCACGGGAACGCTCAAGATCGAGCACAGCGGCTACGATTTTACCGCGAATTTCCCCGTCGCTGCGGGCGACTCCCAGAGAAATTCCGTAGGCGACCATCAGCTCCTCGTCGATCAATCGCTCAGCAATCCGGGAGCGCTCGTGCGCGTCCAGCGGCTTTCCGCGCTCTCTTTGAAGCGCTTCTACTGCGCGCTGAAACACCTGGTGAGAGAGCTGCTGTCCGTTCACCACAGCGAAGCTCGCGTCATCGAGCACGACATCCGGTGTCGGCGCCAGGCCGCGCAACGCCAGCGCGGTACCAACAAACATACCACCGACCAACACGGCGAGCGTGAGGCGCGAGTCATGGCGCGGAGTGTCATCGGACATCGACAGTTGCATCGAACAGATCGACCGTTGCCGATCGCCACCCACTGATAGCATGATGTAGACGATGTAGCCGGAGCTCATCTCCCCTGTATCCGGCCTTGGCTGGCTACAGTTTCGGCACTAGGGTCCCGCCATGAATCGCAAGATCCGACTTGGGTGCATGGTCCTGCTTGGGGCATCGCTGCTGTTCGTCGGCGTGCTGACAGCTCTCCATCTCGAATACCCCAAGGACTATTCCGCGGGCCATCCCGAGAGCGCACCACGAAGCGGCGACGTCACTGCAGCCCGCTCCCAGTTGCAAGCCGAACACGCGGTGCGCCTCGCGAAGCGCAGCGCACAACTTGGAGAAATAGCTCCGGACGCCGGGGTTCAAGCGCCAGCGCCCAACACTGCGGCAACCGACAAACGCATCCTGTTCGGCGACCTGCACGTGCATTCCACGTTTTCTATTGATGCCTTCATCTTTTCCCTGCCGCTGTTCGGTGGCGAGGGCACACATCCCCCAGCGGACGCCTGCGATTTCGCTCGCCACTGCTCATCCCTTGATTTCTTTTCCATCAACGACCACGCCGAAAGTCTGACCCCCGAAAGGTGGACCCAGACCATCGATATGATCCGGGAATGCAACGCCAAAGCAGGAGATCCGAAGACACCCGACATGGTGGCCTATGTTGGTTGGGAGTGGACCCAGGCGGGGCTGACTCCAGAGAACCACTGGGGTCACAAGAACATCATCTACGAGAACCTAGGAGACGACCAACTCCCGCGCAGACCGATCACCTCTCTCCCTCAGGGAACTATGAAGCGCGCCAAGTACAGCTGGCTCATGACCGGACTGCAAGCCCTCGGTCCGGTGGGTCTCGATAGCTTCACCGAGTTTTTCTGGCTCGTGAACGAGATGGCGGCCGTGCCCGACTGTCCCCTCGGGGTGTTGAGCCGAGATCTACCCAGCAATTGCCGAGAGAACGCCTCCACTCCGGCCGCTCTTTTTCGCAAACTGCGCGAATGGGAGTTGGACGCGATCGTGATCCCCCACGGTCTCGCCTGGGGATTACACGCACCGGTCAACTCAAGCCTGGAGAACCAGCTCACAACTGCCCACCACGATCCAGAAAAGCAACTCCTGCTCGAGGTGTTCAGCAGCCACGGTAACGGGGAACGCTTCAGCACCCACCAGAGTGCCAAAGCCAACGACAAGGGGGAACTCATCTGCCCCGAACGAGCCGCGGGATTCCTCCCCTGCTGCCAACGGGCGGGCGACATTCAGCGCGAACGCTGTGGGGACATCCCAGAAGCGGAGTGTGAGCAGCTGGTCCAGCGCGCGAAACGACTCGCCGTCGAGGCCGGCCTTCACCCGGAGTACGTATTTCCGGATACCGAAGTCGAAGAGTGGCTCGACTGCGACCAGTGTCGTGACTGTTTCAAGCCCGTGCTGACACCGAGACCCAAAGAAAGCGCGCAATACGCGCTGGCGCTCTCGAAGACGAAAGAGGGCAAACAACATCGTTATCGCTGGGGATTCATCGCCTCCAGCGACAATCACACGGCCCGACCGGGCACGGGCTACAAACAATACGCCAGACAGTACATCACGGACGCAGAAGGCATCGCCAACGAGACCGTGAGCAAAGGGCTCCAGCCTTGGCTTCGCGGCACAGCGGAAAACCCGGACCGTGCGGAGCCGGTCGTCGTGGAGCAGCAGCGCAACTTCAAGGACTTGCTCGGTATGGAGCGCACCGGTAGTTATATGTACACCGGTGGGCTGGTGGCGGTTCACGCCGCCGGCCGCGACCGCCACAACATCTGGCAATCCCTCAAACGCCGAGAAGTCTACGGCACCAGCGGTCCCCGTATTCTGCTCTGGTTCGACGTTCTGAACAGCCCCCAAGGCCGACAACCGATGGGTGCCCACCTGTCCATGGCCGAATCCCCCGAATTCGAGGTGCGCGCCCTCGGCTCCTTCCAACAATTGCCGGGTTGTCCAGACTTTACGACGAGTGGCTTCAGCGGAGACAAGCTCGATCGCCTATGCCGTGGTGAGTGTTACCACCCCAGCGATACCCGACACGCCATTACCCACATTGAGGTCGTCCGGGTCCGTCCCCAACAAACAGCCAAAGAAGAAATGAGCACATTGATCGAAGATCCATGGAAGACCTTTGAGTGCCCCGCTGACCAGGACGGATGCGTTTTTCGCTTCAAGGACCCGGATTTTCGCGATAGCGCCAGGGACGCTGTCTATTATGTTCGCGCCTTGCAGGCTCCAACCCCTGCCATCAACGGCGGCAACGCTCGCGCGCAACGAGACGACGATGGCAACATCACTTCCGTCAACCTATGCCACGGCGACTACCGAACGGACTTTGCCGACGATTGCCTCGTGCCAGTGAAAGAACGCGCATGGTCATCGCCCATCTATTTAGATCAAACCGTCTCCAGTCGCTGACACCAGCTCTGACACCAGCCGCGGAAGATTCTGCCCCAAGTTCCACGATTCGGGACAAGCGCCGAAGTATCGGTAGTCGGAGAGAGACCCGTCAGGTACTTTCTGAGTTCCTAACTCTTCCGCAAACAGGTGTTCAGATGGAACTAATTCGTGCCAGCCTCCTGGCTCTTTCTGCTGCTGCCCTTCCTTTCGCCTGCGATGGCGACTCCGCCAACTTCACTCGGGTGGGGCCGGTCGCTGATTCCTCAACCGATGGGAGCGTTGAATCCGGTCAGGGCGATAGCGGTTCCGCTGGCGGCACCAGCTCGGGCGGCACCAGCTCGGGCGATACTGGTTCTGGCGGCACCAGCTCGGGCGATACTGGTTCTGGCGGCACTGGCTCCGGCGACGCAAGCACTGACTCCGGCCCTGTTCCCCCCGACTGCGGCGACGGCGTGGTGGACTACGATCTTGGCGAGACCTGCGACGACGGCAACAACACTGGCGGCGACCGCTGTGATGCATACTGCCAGCGAGAGCCCATCTCTAGCTGCGGGGACAGCGCGCTGGACATCGCTCAAGGCGAACAGTGCGAGGACGGCAGTCAGTGCAGCGATGGCAACACCGATTGCACGGGCAACCCGAGCGCCTGCTCGGCGCTGTCCGACACCAGTTGTTTGCCAAGAAGTGGCGACGGCTGCAGCGATGCTTGCCAATTCGAGACCGTAGGCGCTAACTGCGGCGACGGGACTCCGGATCCGGGCGAACTGTGCGAGGACAGCAACGTCACGAACGGCGACGGCTGCAACCCCACCTGCAATCTCTACGGTGACACCACTACATTCTCTGACTTTGGAGGCAAAGGCGTCCTGACGACGGACGGCACGCATCTATACGCCTCCATCGAAAATACTTACATCGATCAAAACACGCCACCTATCCAGCACCCTGAGATCATCCGGTTCAACATCGCGGCATGTAATGCTCAGCGCTTGGCCAATCCCCAGGCGGGCGCTTTCGACGCCTGCGACGACCCCACCGCAGCGGGTTCGCCAGTACAGTGCACTCTGAGCGAAACCCGAGCGTGCGTATTGGGCAATACCTTTACTGGTAACGGTACCGAAACGCTGGCCACCGACGGCAACCGCCTTTGGTACTTCGACCGCGGAGCTTACACCCTTCGCGAGATCGATTTGACCACGAACGCCTTCACGGACACACTCGTTGCGGGCTCTGGCAGCCAAGCTAGCTGCGCCAATAGCGGCCCTGACGGTACCGGAACCGCTGCCTCATTCGACGACCAACGGGCCGCGGTGTGGTTCAACGGCTACGTCTATATGGTCGACGGTTCGCTCAATCTACTCCGGCGCTTCGATCCATCGAATCAGGAAGTTGTCACGCTCGCGGGCACTTGCGGCAGCAGCGCTACCATCTCGACGGATGGCTTCGGACTGAGCGCCCTGCTCGGCAGCCCCCGGTACATCGCCAGCGACAACAGCGGCAACATATTCATGGCGGATAACCAAGGCCGACGTATCCGAACCTACAGCACCGCCTCGACCTACGTCGGAACTCTCGCCGGGGGCGTTGTCGGCTACCTCGACGATGCCGTAGGCACGACGGCCCAGCTCGAACGCCCCCGTGGGCTCACTTCTGACGGGACTAGTGTCTACTGGGGCGAGCAGACTTCCTACACGATCCGGCAAGCCGAGCTCGCCAGCACCAGCGTATCGACCCTCGCCGGCGAGCGAAACTGCGTAGGGCCGCAGGATGGCATCGGAGGTACCGCGACGGCCGGGGCCTGTGGCGCCTCAACCCTGGCGCGCTTCACCACCCCGTTCGGGCTGGCCTTCGACTACCCAAGCCAGTCACTATACGTGATCGAATCGGGACGCATCTCCCGTATTCAGTAACGGGCGCCAGCGAAAGCCTGCAGGCTCAGACATACTGAGTCGGCGAGCGAGGACTCGGCTCAACGATCTGTTCCCGCAAGGACAGAGCTAGATCTCCTTGAGCGACAGTTCGACACGGTTGTGTCAGCGCAGCCGATTCGATACCTGCACTGTGCGACAGAGCGCGGTTGCCCGAGTCGTCACCCCAGCACTCGATACGCAACTCAACGCGTGGGCGAATGACTCGTGCTGACGACAGTCCACAGAAATTTTTTTAGTGTGGCTGGTCAACTCATTGCTGGAAACAAATGAGCGGAGCGCTAGAAGCACACGATGCGCCTGAGCAGCCGTTGGCGAATTGGAAAAGGCGCAGGTTCGCCCAATAATGCCCTCCGCTGGTGCTCGTGTACCCACCGCACTCGGCGGCGGAGTTGTCCCAGTTATCTGCGATCTTTACCCCGTTGGGCAAGATGTACGGCCCGTCGCTGTGGGTGAATCGCGTCGCCGGTGAGACGCTGCCCAACCACAGCCAAGCCTTGTAGGCGCCCGTAAGGCCCACGGATTCCGCCTGACTTGGCACTTGGCGGCGGCTCCGTCCAGCCCCCCCAAGTTACCGTCGTACAGAGTCCTGGTGACAAATACGTTGAGCGGGCAGACGTCACAGCTAGTTCCGCCGCAAGCGACCCCGGTTTCGTCGCCGTTTTGGCTGGAGTCACTGCAGCTTATCGCCGTGCACTGCAAAGGGTCGGTACTGGTACTGCCACCGACGACACCACCCTCGGTGAGAGCTGGCTCACGCAGTCGGCACCGGGAGAGCAGCTTTGGGTAGCGATACAGGGGTCGCAACTTCCGCCGCAGTCTGCCTTGGTCTCGTCCCCGTTCGCTACTTGGTCGTCGCAGGTCTCCACGGCAACCTCGACGCTGGAATCTAAGCCGCCGGTATTTGCCTAACCGCTATCCCCCCCCGCCGTCCACAATGCCTGTGTTCCGGCCAGTGCCAGCTGTTCCGCCGCCGCCGCCGCCGCCGCCCGATCCGCGGATGCCACAGTAATGCCTGACTACCGTCAGGCATTACTGTGGCATCCGGCTCGTCCCCGCCTATAGTGCTCAAGTCGTTGTCGGAGCAGGCCGCAGCCGCGAGAAGAGCCATGGCGCTCGCGTAGCCGATGGATGAGGTGTGAGCTCGAATCGTGACACGGCTCCTGGTACGGCGCGGGTAGTTCGCCCAATGCGAAAGAGTGGAAGCGTCGCATAGAGCTCAGCCAACCACCACCAGCCGGAATAAGCGGTCGGCGGAGTGCCGCTGATTCCTCAGCCGATGATTAGCCGAAGTCGACCTCGAAGACCCAGTTTGCCGCATGGACCGAGGGCCCCCCGTCAGCCGTCACATGCCGTCTTATCTAGCTATCGGTAGCGGCGAACTGAACTTTGGCGGCGTTGCCGTTCGCGCTCTCTAGCTTGGAGATCCGACCAGTTTTGGAGGTGGGAGCGTTGGCTGCAATGTCCCTCATCACAGGTTTTCCGCTCTCCCCCTCGGCATAAAATTGCCCGTACCACTTTCGAAACTTCGGTATGGCCATTTCCTGCTTCTGAAACAGAGGCTTGTCCATGAACTTCTTGTGGGCAAAAATCGGCACCTCCATCATGACGTCTTTGGCTTCCCGAGCCTTCACAATGGCGAGAAAGAGCCAAGGCATCGGGGACCAAGCGCTCTCTTTGGAAACCCGGGTCAAAAACCACACTATCGAACGGTGTTCATCCACCGGAGTGCTGTGGATCTCCTCGGCCATCTCAAACAGCGGGTTGAGCGCGTGCATATTCTGAAATCCGGGACCATAGAAGGATGTGGTCATGTCCGAATTGCCGACATGCTTCAAAACGAACTTCGCTACTTTCGGACTCAGCCCGAGCCTTTTTAGGTTGAGCCCCATCTGGACGCGGTGAGTGGCGAAGGGGCCGTCCGTGTTGAACTCACAAAAAGTCGGCTCCGGCTGGTCGTGAATCGTGACGAAATGACTGCCGTCACAAACGTTTTCCTTAGCCTCCATCGAGTTTCCTCGGGTGATGAACTTGAAACAAATCTGGTTCGTCCACGCCTTCCCCGACAGCTCGCTCAGATCAGGAATTTCGTAATAGGGCTCACGGCTGGAGTGGCGCCACATCATCACCATGCCATTACGTTCGATGGTCGGGTAGGCCTTGAGCTTGCTCCTAGCGGTTGACGGAGCACGCTCGCAAAATGGCACTTCGACGCAGTCGCCCTGAGCGTTGAACTTCCATTCATGAAAGGGACAGACCACCTGCCCGCCTACGACCTTTCCCTTGCGACCCAGGAAGGCGCCCATGTGAGGACAGTAGGCGTCCATCACCACGGCCTCGCCGTTCTCGTCTCGAATCGCGATGAACTCGGTGCTGAAGTACGATAGGCGCTTCAGTTGGTCCTTCTTCAGTTCCTTAGAGAGACACACCGCGAACCAGCCTTCCGGAAAATACGGATTCGGAATCAGACTGACGTTGTTGTGAGTCCTGAGATTATCGGCGAGCATCTGGAGCTTATTGACAAACATGAGCGGTCTCCGTGGGCGGTGTCTTCAGGGTTCGCGTGGGTCCGATGGGGCTCAGTGCTCCCGCGTGAGGCTGACATATTACGATCTATGATCAATAAACCCGTCAGAACGTCAAGTTCATATTATAAGAATGCAATGATTACACCATCTTAAGCGGGTATGATTACGCTCCCTCGGCGCTCTGGCAGGGATATTCCGCCCCCCAGCAGGTGTCCCCGAGGCCGAACCTTGACACCCCGAGACCGATAGCTCCGTAATGTGGCCGGAACGGCCGTTACATTGGTCGACAATGCCAGATGCAGCGCATGCCCTCGCCACGATCGGCTCTCCCGCTCTCCGCCGCCAAGTGTCGTTTCGGTCCACCGAACGCCGATACAGATTCGTATCAGGAATTTTTTTTGACGCGGCGATAACAACGAAAACAGCTGCCCCGCAGTGAGTTAAAGCTCCAATGGTCTGAGTAGGGTCCCGCCCATGGCACCCACATTGGTCCAGTACCTACTAGTCCCAATTACACTCACGGCTCTTGTCTCGTTGGCCCACGGCGACGACCATGACGACGGCGGCGAAGCTGACACCGGCGTCGTTTCTGAGGCTGGTGCAGATGCCGACGCAGGTGGGGACGGCCCGATTTGCGTGGAGTCCTACTGCGGGGTGAGCAGCGAATCATTGGCTCCCCGGGATCTAGTCATCCTGGTCGACTCCTCCGGCAGTCTTCACGATCCGGTCTACAACAAGTGGAACTCCGATGACGGCACTCACGCTGCAGCACCCTGCACCGAAAACCAAAACGCCCAGCCGTGAAAGGATGCCAGCACGACCTGCAGTGCAAAGGCGATCGCGTATGCCAGTCTGCCGTTTGCGTCCCACCCCCAGCACTCTAGCGAACTCGTTCCTAAGGGCGGCGATCGAGGAACTGCCGGC
>SPKZ01009509.1_pt1 | contig 31806 bp, 25 predicted proteins | sample 2456571 | NCBI WGS metagenome assembly SPKZ01 (sample SAMN11192286, study PRJNA482655) | marine metagenome | biome: ENVO:00000447; feature: ENVO:00000244|ENVO:00000211|ENVO:00000569|ENVO:00002023; material: ENVO:00002151; isolation source: ocean water from marine abyssalpelagic zone ...
CGGCATGTCGAACTCGCACGCCACAATCCCTGACTGAATTCGGGCTAGCGCTACAGCGAGAATGCTCGCGTCGTTGCCCACCGGCGTCCCGTCATAGGAGAAACAGGGGTTGACCCCGTCGGGACAATGGTCCGTATGAAGTGGCCCGCCCCCTGCCTCGGCGATGCGTTCCAGCGCACTGAAGTTCGCTCCTTCAATGCCGATGACAAAAGTATACAACCCGGTGTCCGCCAAATGTTCCGACGCGACTAGAGCGAGATTGTATGGATTGACAGCACAACCTAGTGGGGCTCCATCCGTCACCAACACGGAGATCATCGTCCGCAGCGGACGGCGGTTGGCTGCGGTCCATCGGCTGAGCCCACGCAAGGCCGGTTGGATCGGCGTCTTAGTCCCCAGGGGCACCTGAGCGTTCAAAGCGGCTTGCAACGCGCTCCGGTGCTCTGGGAGTTCCCCTAGCCCAACTTCAGGTACTTCGTCGAGTCCTCCGTAACAACAACTGCCGTCGTCACAACAGATATCTCCGCTCGGGCCATCTGTGTCGCAGGTGCCGTTGGGGAAAAAGTTGAGAGCAACGCCGGTGCCGGCCGGAGCGTGCTCGAAGAAGCTGTCCAGTGCGGTGATCGCACGACACCACTGGGAGTACTGATTGATCTCCCAATCTGGGTCCGTCCCGCTATCGGCCGCGTCGCTCCCACCGCCGTCCAATCCGCTGTCGGCTCCCGCCCCCGAGCCAATACTCCCGGGGATGTCGCAATCACCGCTGACGACTCCGCCCGACGGCAAAGTGTAAAGCATCGACGCCGAACGATCGAGCATGATGTAGACGTCGAGGGGGCGAGGCACAGCATCCACGTAGGTACTGGTACAGGCAAGCACGCCCGACTCGGGAGGCGTCCCTGGATTGTAGGTAAAGGAACCATCCGGCAATGGGCCCGTATCCTCCGTCGAGGAACTATCCCCCAGACCGCTATCAGCGGGCAGTCTCCCCCCACCCTGGCCGCCAGTGGACGTGGAGGCGGTGCCTCCCCCGCCTCCGACACTTGAGACGACTCCGCTATCTGTCTGGGCGTCTGGGGTATCCGAAGTCGTCGGCGTCGAAGGAGCGGCCTCACACGCCCATGGTAGGAACGACAGTAGACAGATGCCGGCGACTCTGCCCCCCGGGCCCCGCCGCGCGGGGAGTGGCTGGAACCCCAAAGAGGCATGTGAGTAGTCGTTGTCAGCCACTGACCTGATCATAGCGCAAGGTGAGATGGCAGCCGAATCTGTATCAGCCCGCCGCGTTCGCTAGGCGAGTGTCAACGTTTAGTTGGCAACGTCTTCCGGCGCGGATTCCGGGTCCGGCTTGAGGTCCCATGGGGTTTCCCCGTTCGGAACCCTCTCTTCCTCGAGCCAGCGAATCACAGCGTCGGCCCAAATGGCCCGGCCACGCTTGGTAGGGTGGATCTTGTCACTACCGCGGGGCAAATCCGGCACCAGAGCTGTACTGTCGAGATATCGGCAAGGCGGCGCGCTTTTACGAATGACCTCAAGTAAGTCTGGCTTGGCTCCCTCCCACAGCGGCGGGCCGATCCACACACAGGGTCGACCGCGAAGCTGACTGTTGAGCTTGGCGATGGTGGACGTTCTGGACTCGGGATCTACGATGAGCAACTCATTCGCACCCAGGGTGATCAAAACCAAATCCGGATGATATTTCCACATGTAAGCCGTGAGCTCTTTGCCCCAGGCCCAGGTCGGGATGTACGTGCTCTGCTTATGCTTGAGAATGCTACGGATCCCCATAGCTTTGAGCTTAGGACTTAAGGCTAAACCTAGCGCGCCGGCGAATGAATCGCCGATATGTAAGACCGTGGTCCCCACCGGAAGAGGCGGCGGCTCCCTCGGCTCGATCGGCTTTGTCACAACAGGGGGTGATGCGGCCTCGGCAGGGACCCCGGCCGTGGGTGAGACCGGAGCGGGCACTGCGGACTCGCCGGCTAACACATCTTCCTGTGGCTGCGACGCCCTGGGCGACTCGGCGACTGCTTTGAGTTGCGCCGAATCTCCGGTCGCCGTGCCGTCTGTCCCGGGGGCTCGCGCGGGCGCTACCGGGCTGCAAGCCAGCATGCTGAGCCCGAATGCCAGTGACGCCGCCCGCCGGGAGATCTGTCGCGAATCGAAATTCGAAGTTCTCAGGGGCAACATGCCGAATTCCAGCCTACGCCGACGTCTCGGTTTTTGCATGAACGGTCGCGGCCTACCGCGTTTCGCGCCCGATGGGAGCCCCCTTCGAGACGATACGCTGTGGGTCGACTTTTTTGATACTCACGGCAATCGGAGTCGAAATTTGGCGAGCGCAGCACCCTCACCTCAGCAATTTCAGGCTGGAGGCTGTCATCTTTTGAGCTCGTCCCCCCAGCGGCAGTGCGCACACACCCGTATCCACGCTTCTCGGTAGTGCCCGCCGGGCATGGCCCCGCGCCCTCGGGAGCGCAGCGAACACCATTGAACGACTTGCCGCCGGGACACTCCATAGCGATCACATCTCGCGCGCAGCCGCCACCCTCGAGCGCGCTCGCGCACGCTTGTTTGGGATCCGACAGCGCGCAGCGAAATCCGAGATGTGAACCGTGACGGTCGGCACCGAAACGGTTGCGAAGCCGATTGTGCATCCACTTGTCGAAACGTCGACTCCAGCTGCCGCCTCGATACACCCGCGTCTTGGAAGCGGACGCCAACCATGGGTATGGGCCAAAGGCATCCGCAGTCCATTCCCATACGTTGCCAGTCATATCCCGCAGGCCGAAGTCGCCGGCCGCAAAGCTCCCGACCGGACAGGTTCGGTGAAGTTTCCAACAGGTCCGACCCTCCGGCGTCTCGTTGCCCCAGGAGTATCGCTGGGTATCGCTACCGCCGCTGGCGGCGTACTCCCACTCCACCTCGCTAGGCAGACGGGCGCCATGGACCTCGCAATACGCCTTGGCTTGGTGCCAGTCGATGCAGTTCATCGGGTGATCCGCGCGGTTTTCTTTTCCGGAGGTACAGGTGATGCGCTTAGAGCGTGAAGCCGTACACTTCTCGGTACTCACACAGGCATCGTATTTGGATGCCGTGACTTCAGTTTCGTCCAGGCAGAAGGCCTGAATGCGAATCTGAAACCTAGGGTGCTCTTCCTCCGCGGATCGGCCTTGAGGAGAACCCACCCAAAACAATCCCCCCGGAATCAATTTCATGGTGGATGGACACACAAATGGCTCCACGACAGCTGCGGACGCGAGCGGTTTGGGGGGCGCCGCGGAGGACGCGGCCGATGCGCTCAATGGGGTTCCTGGCGCAGCCGAACTGGACGCTGCAGTGCGCGACGCGGGAAGCGGCTCCGATTCTGCCTGACAACCAAGTAGGACGGCGGCTAGAGCACAGCAAACAGCCGTCGGCGAAATCACACGGCGTGTATTGGATCCGATCGCCAAGTCATCCATCTTCTAGCTGCGACCATACAACGGATAGCCCGCCGCTCGAAATATCGCGTATCTCGACCGGAGCTTCGAGCTCCTAGGGAGTTGATACCGACAGCGCCGGGGCGAGACCAGGAGCGCCGGAGGGCTCAGCGGAGCCAGATGCGGCAGCGCTGCCCGACGCTAGCTCCGGGGGCGCCTTCGTCGGGGTAGTGGGCCCCTCGTCTAAACAGCGTTCGGCGAGCCGCAACAAGCCGTCGCGCCGGCTGACGGATAATTGCTTTTGGTTGACCAAAGCCCGCGTCATCGCGGGGACGATCGTGCGCTCGCCCAAGGCACAACCGACGAAAATCCGCGTACGCCGGGCCTCTACATTTACGCTCGCGATGGGTAATTTCCGCGCGAGAGCGCGATCCAAGTGCGTCGCCGCCAACGTCCAGCGGCCCTGGGCGAACCAGTTCTTGCCCAGCAAGTAGTCGGCTATCCCGAGTTTGGGCTCCAACTCGGACCAGGCGCGAAGTTCGGCTGCCGATACTGCCCAGTCACGGCCTAGCGAGGCGTCCCCAATCAGCAGCGCCACAATGGCCGTCCGTGCTGCGGAATGATTGGAAGCATACATTTTCACGTCCAGCGCCCGCTTATGGCCTTCGCTAACTAGAGCCTTGTACCGCGCTTGGTAATGCAACAGCGCTTCGTTACCGTCCCCCGCCTCAAGCGCTAAGTCCCCCAAACGTTCTCGTGCGATGGAACGGTGAACTACGGAGAGGCTCTCGTCATCGGCGATCGCCTGGTACCGTTTCTTCGCATCTGTTTCTTCGTGCTTTCGGCGGTCACACTCCGCCAACGCCAGTCGGGCAGACAAGTGGCCCGCGTCCAGCTCCAACAAATCACCAAAAGACTTCTGAGCGGACTCTATGGCTTGCACCGAAAGCGCACGGAATCCGGCGCCGCTCAACCGGTCAACCACATGCGGACAACGCCGGCCGACGATCCCCGGGCGGTCGAAGCGCGCTTTCGCCACCGCTAGAGCTTGCGGACTCAAGGGCTGCTTGGCCAGCTCCGCCTTCCATTGTTTTTCCAAGGTGGCCATGGAGATCCCATCCGTCACCGAAAAGAATGGCCCCCCCCCATACCATTCCGCGAGAGCGTCGCTGCCCCACTTCTCGCGAAACCAATGCACAAACGCACCAGCGACTTGGTACGCACGGCTCGAATTATGTTGAAAGAATCCAAGCCGAAACACCGAATCCAAGGGGGGCAATAATTCCAACTTGAGCATCGCCGCAGCCCAAACAGCGGGACTCAAGTCGGCGTCCAAGCTCGGCGCCGCGGCTACTGCCAGGCCCTCGATGCGCCCGGGATCGGGGATATAGCCGCCGGCCGTCCCCGCGATACGAAATGGCCCCTGCCCGAAGGCGCCAGCGACCACATGCGCCAGCTCGTGACCGAGAACAGGGTGAGGAAATCCAGCCTGTTGAATGTAAATTGCGTTAAGCCAGGGCTTGGCAATATACGTCTTGGAGGCGCCCGTCAGGCGTCCCTTCTCGGCGGGCCCATCGAACAAGTAGACACGAATCTTGGGCGGGCCAGCATGCTCGAGATACGCCTCGAGCTGCCGAACGTGTGCGTCGCACTCTCGCGCCAGGGCGTGGGCGTAGGTTTTCGAGACCCCATCGCCATACAGCACTCGGCACCGTTGCCCATCCGCGCGGTGGCCGAGGGTCTGCGCAATGCTCTCGTCAGTTTGGTAATGGCCCAATTTCGGACCGGACCACGTCACATAAGCGCTTGCGCACAGACCGAGAATCGCCATCGCTACGGTCGCTGGCGGCAATTCCAGGTTAAAATACACCGACCCGTCCGGGCGTCGGCGGAACAACGAGGCCGAGCAGGCAAGACAGAGCAGTGTCGCACTGCTACCGACGCGATAGGTGGTCATACGCGCGTGACCGTCAACAACCGTGTCGTAGATGGGCCCCGCGAAGAACCCGAAGAAGGGGTCAAAGGCGAACACCATTGGACTCGTGTAGAAGCGCCACAGGCTGATGCCGATCATGAGCAACGGAGCGATCAGCGAAAACAGAGGTCGCAAGAAATGTCGGCTAGGACGAAACACCAACGCCACCAGTGCTCCCCAGACGCCCCCCATAGCGCAGCCAAATAGCGGGCCCAGGACGAAGTCACTCGTCCCTTCCCAAAGATCGCAAAGGCCCGTGCGGAAGCCGTGCCCAACAAAAACCAAATAAGCGGCTGCGGCTAAGATCACACCGAACCATGCGCCATTGGCAAGAGCCGGCAAGGGATCGTGGCGCCAAATGACGGTAAGCTGCGCGGCGGTCAAGGCCGACAGCGTTGGTAAGAACAACCCCATCGCGAGAGTGGCTTCGTAGCCTGGGCCATCCAACAAAGGCAAAAACCCCAGGATGGTTGAGATGGCGATGCTGAGGGCGAGCGCACTGGCCCCGACACGCTTTGCCGGTGTATCGAGCATGGTGGTTGAGGTTATAGCGGCTGATGCTAACGCGTTCTACACTAGAGCGCGGGGATCACGGCTTCAGATGCTAAGGCTGGCGCTGGTGCTCTACTCGGATCCAGAGTCATCGCTAGCACCTCGTCGACTTTGGAGATGAACCGAATCTCCAGCAAGGACAGAATCTCGCGGGGAACTGCCTCTAGGTCACGACGGTTTTGCTCCGGCAGCAACAATGTGCGGACCCCGGCCCGATGAGCCGCCAGGACGCGATCCTTCACATTCGTTACCCGAAGAACGTTTCCTCGTAGGGTGAGCTCTCCGGCCATGGCGACCCCTGGCAGCGTAGGAATTCCCAACATCAGCGAGGATGTCGCGACAAACATGGGGATTCCGAAGCTCGCGCCGTCCCGAATGCTGCCACCTCGGGGGACATGCAAATGCAAGTCAATATCCTTCAGCCACTTGGGGTCTAGCCCCAGCTTGGAGGCGCCGCTCCGCACCGTGGAGACCGCAGCCGCCGCGGACTCTTTCATGATGTCTTGGAGACTGCCGGTGACTAGGATTTTGCCCTTGCCTGGCATGCGTGTCGCCTCAATAAACACGACGTCACCTCCAGCGCCGGAGACTCCCAGTCCCATCGCTACCCCCGGTCTCAAGCTGCGTTCTGCTAGCTCCGGATGAAAGCGCCGAGTTCCGAGCACATCGTCGATATGCTCGGGCGTCGCCTTGAGCCCGGTGGGGCGCTCGCCCTCGGCCATCCGCACCGCGATATCCCGACAGATAGCGCCTATCTCTCGCTCCAGTCCACGCACGCCCGATTCATGGGTAAAGTGGTCGATGATCGTCGATACCCCGACCTCAGTGAACTCCAGTTGAGGTTCGCTGACGCCATTCTCCCGAAGCTGCTTGGGCACGAGGAACTGCATGGCGATGTTTAATTTTTCGGAGCGCGTGTACCCGGGCACATCGATAATTTCCATCCGATCCCGAAGGGGGCCGGGGATCTTGTGACGCTCATTCGCGGTGGCCAGGAACGTGATCTGGGACAGATCAAACGGCATCTCAATGTAGTGGTCAATGAAGGTATCGTTCTGCTCCGGATCCAGCACCTCCAACAGTGCACTCGAGGGGTCCCCTCGTTCGTCTGAGCCCATCTTATCGACTTCGTCGAGTACGAAGACAGGGTTACGAGTACCGACCTTTTTTAGCGACTGAATGATCCGCCCCGGCAAGGCCCCCACGTAGGTGCGCCGATGTCCGCGGATCTCTGCCTCGTCTCTCACGCCGCCAAGTGCGATCCGTCGATATCGGCGGCCCATGGCACGCGCGATGCTGCGCCCGAGGGAGGTCTTGCCCACGCCCGGTGGACCCACGAACAGCAGGATCGGGCCCTTCTTGTCATCTCGTAATTGGCGGACGGCAGCGTATTCGACGATCCGTCGCTTGACACGCTCGAGACCATAGTGGTCCTCATCCAAACATTGCGCGACACGCTTAACATCAATCTGGTCGGGCGTGCTGCGGTCCCAGGGTAGGTCCGCCAGCCACTCCACATAGGTGTGGGCCACGTTGTACTCGGCGGATTGGGGCTGAATGGAACGCAAACGGGATATTTGCTTGCGGGCCACCTTCTCAGCCTCGGTGGGCATCTCCGCACGAGCGACGCGATCTCGGAGCTCGTCGAGCTCGTCTTCATCGCCACCTTCGCCGAGTTCTTCCAAGATGGTTCGCATCTGCTGGCGCAGCACGTACTCACGTTGGGAACGCCCGATGTCCGTCTTCAGCTGTTCAGAGAGTTTTTCCTTGGCCTGCAATACGTCCAGCTGCTTCTCGACAACATTGAGTACCAATGCCACGCGCTCTTTGGAGGCGAGGGCCTCAAGGACACGCTGCCTTTGGCCGACCGGCGCGAACTCGTCGGGAAAGTTCGACGCGATCAAATCCGCCAGTGCCCCGGCCTCCAACACGTTGTCTAGAATGCCGCTGGTTTCCCGGGGAAGGTCCGGCATCAGACTCAGCACTCGCCGGGTGCGCTCACGAAGGCGTTGACTCAGTTCGTCTAGTTCTTCGCTGGGCGTCCGATCGTCATGCAGAGGTTCAGTGACCGCCCGCATGAAGGGCTCCAGGCCTACGCTCTTTTTTACCCGAAATCTGCCGAGACCGTTCAACACCACGCTGTAGTTGGATTTGCCGAGACGAATCACTTTGACGACTCGAGCGAGTGTGCCGATCTCGTAGAGGTCGTCGAAGTCAGGCTCAACGGTCTCGGGATCTCGTTGGGTGAGCACCCCGACAATCGCCCGTTCTTTCTCGGATATTTCCTCGACGAGGCGAACGCTTCTAGGCCGCCCAACGTTGATCGGTACGACCGACATCGGAAACAACACCGAGTTCTTGAGCGGCAGGATGGGCACCTGAGCCAGCCCTGTCGGCGTTGACGGCGGGTTACTCTCCGAACTCATGGCTTGACATTAGTACGGAACGGCACCGAGTCCAGTATACGGGAAGCGCCCAACCATGGTTCTGTCCCGTCCGGCCGATGCCGTCCGGCCCGCGCGGTCGGATCCGCGACAAGCTGTTGCCGACGGGGGCTGATCGACGCTGAGCTCTCTCTACTGGGCTCGTCGACCGCATTTTGGCGTACCGGACTGACTTCCGGCCCATAAGTCGCTGGGGAACTGCTGGCATGCTAAGCCCCTGAGGGTGTCAAATACCTGGCGCTATCCGACCTCCTGGGGGGCCCTCCGCTATGCCGCGGCCTGCGGTCTCCTGGCGACAGCGTGTTGGAGTTGCGGGGGCGCAGCCAGCCTCGGGCCCCGGGAAACCGTCCAAGCGTACGCCCAAGCCCTGCGCTCCGGAGATAGCGAGGCGGCCTATGCGCTGTTGAGCGCGGAGGCGCGCAAAACGCTCACCTACAGCGCGTTCAAGAAGATCCTGGCGGAGAACCCGGACGAGGTTCGAGCCGTCGCCAACGCATTGCTCACGGAGGGCGGTCATCCCAGCGCTACAGCAACGCTCACCGCGACGGAGGGCGAGCCCTTGAAACTCGTCTACGAGAACGACCACTGGACCGTCGATCCCGCCGCCATCGAAATCTACGGTCAATCGACCCCGGACGAAGCCATTCGGACCTTCGTCCGAGCCTTCGAAAACGGTCGCTTCGACGTTCTGATGCGCTTCGTGCCTGACGCCAAACGCGAGGGCTTGGACGCTAAAAAGCTAAAACTGGCTTGGACTGGCGATCAGAAAGACGAGCTAGAACGCTCGATTTCCGCGTTGAAGGCGGCTATTCCCGGAGGGAAGCTGCAGCGCCTAGGCGACCGAGCATCCCTGCGCTACGGAACGGGCAATACCGTCGAGCTGCTACGAGAAGCCGGCGTGTGGAAGATTGAGGAATTTTGAGATGCGACGCGCCAAAGTCGAGCGGAAGACCAAAGAGACGGAAATATCGGTCAGCGTGAATCTGGACGGGACGGGCCGTTCCAAAATCCAGACACCACTCCCGTTTCTGAGCCACATGTTGGAGCAGCTCTCGCGCCATGGGCTGATCGATCTTGAGGTCACTGCCACCGGCGACACAGAGATTGACGGGCATCACACCACCGAGGACATCGGGATTGTGCTCGGCGCTGCGGTACTTGAGGCCCTCGGCGATCGTAAAGGGATCCGTCGCTACGGCGCCGCGACTCTCCCCATGGACGAGGCGCGCGCGACTGTCGCCATGGACCTATCCGGACGGCCGTTTTTCGTGTGGGAAGTACCCATCCCCAAGGCAAAACTCGGCGACTGGGATAGCGAGCTGGCGGAAGTATTCTTCGAAGCCTTCGCTCGCAGCGCTAAGGCGAACTTGCACATGGTGCTGCACGCTGGGACCAACCTTCACCACTGCGTCGAGATCAACTTCAAGGCCTTTGCTCGGGCTCTCCGTCAAGCCGTTGAACTCGACCCCCGGGCTACCGGCATCCCCTCCACGAAGGGCTCCCTCGACTGATGCGTGTCATTCCCGCAATCGATCTTCTCGACGGCCAAGCGGTACGTCTCAAGCAAGGTCTGTATGACCAGGTTACCACCTACGACCAGCGCCCCGGTGAAATCGCCAAGGAATGGCGCCAGGTGGTCGACCGCCTGCATGTTGTCGATCTTGAGGGCGCGCGCGGCGGAAAACCGGCACAGGTCGATCTAGTCCGCGAAGTCGTGGAGGGATTCGGTGACGGCGTGCAAGTCGGCGGCGGGGTGCGAAATCTCGAGGCAGTGGAAGCCTATTTTTCATTGGGCGTAAGTCGAGTGGTGCTCGGCACAGCGGCCATCAAGAACCCAGAGTTCGTTCGGGAGGCGGCCAAGCTGTATCCTGACCGTGTAATCGTCGCCGTCGATGCGAAAGACGGCATGGTGGCAACCGAAGGCTGGCTGGACGTGTCCGAGATGACAGCAGTCGATCTCGCGCGCCAAATGGCAGACGTCCCCCTCGCTGGCGTGCTGTACACCGACATCGCACGAGACGGCATGGAGGTCGGTCCGAACATTGAGGAAACCGCGCGCCTGGCTCGCGAAGGCGGCGTCCCCGTCATCGCCAGTGGCGGCGTCGGTACTCTCGCCCACCTTTCGGCTCTTGCCGCGACGGACGCTGACATCCAGTCAGTTATCGTCGGGCGGGCGCTTCACGAACGCCGCTTCACCCTCACCGAAGCCATCGCAGCCGCCGGACCCGTCTAGGCCGCTCGTCACCTGAGTCCCTCTTGCCTGATCCGATCATCAAGCCGTCGCGAGAAGAACGGGTAGCGCGGCGTCGATCCCTGCGCGAGGACGCGTGGAATATTCCCAATCTGCTGACGATGGGGCGAATCGCCGTCATCCCATTGGTTCTGTGGTTGTTAGACCGCGGTTCCCCCAAAGACTGCGTGTGGGCCGCCATCGTCTACTCATTGGCAGCTCTTACAGATCTGCTCGACGGTTACCTCGCCCGACGAATGGGAATCGTCAGCGTGCTCGGTAAGTTTCTCGACCCCTTAGCCGACAAGTTGCTCGTCATGTCGACGCTTATCTGGCTGATTCCCATGGGCAGAATGCCCGAGTGGGCAGTGATCCTCCTGCTGGGTCGAGAAATGGGCATCACCGGCTTGCGCTCCATCGCCAGTAGCGAAGGCGTCGTGATAGCCGCCGGCAGTGGTGGCAAACAGAAGACCGCACTCCAGATGATCGGCATTCTTTGCCTGATGATCGGCTACCCCTACCCGATAAATCTCGGAATCATCGACCTAGGGGTCGTCGATCTTGTTCTGGTCGGGCGAATGCTCGTTTACATCTCCTTGGTGTACTCGATGACCAGCGCCTTTCAGTACCTGAGCACCTTTGCGGAAGCCGTCGAGGCCAAAGACCGCCGGACGAACTGACGTCGCTGTGCGGTGAAATCGCTCTGTAATACGAGCTTTTGCCGGTCGGTAGACATAGGCCCCGGCGCCCTGCTACGACACGCCCACATGACTATTCGCCAATTTCGCGCTGCCAGTTTCGCCACACTATTCCTGGTCCTAGCCTCCGGTTGTGGCGAACAAGAAGAAGGCGACCGCTGTGAAACCAACGCTGACTGCGCCTCTGGATTGCTCTGTGTCGATGTCAACGACGTGGACCTCTGCTGCCCCCAGACTGGCGCGACTGTCGACGCCTGTGTGGGCATGGGTCTGATCTCGACGAACAACGGCGGTTCTGCTGGCTCCTCCGCTGCCCCTGCGGGCGGTACATCGAGCGGCGGAGCCGATGCCAGCGCCGCCGTTGACTCGGGAAGCGCTGCGGTCGACGCCACCTCCAGCGATACGGGTACCAGCGCCGACTCGGCCGCAGAATAGTCGTGGACGCCATCACTGAGCTGGGCCGTGACGCTCTCCTGTTGGCCGTAAAACTATCCCTTCCTGTGGCCGGCGCAGCAGCTCTCAGTGGAGCCTTGACTGCCCTGGTGCAAAACGTCAGTCAGGTCCACGATCCCTCGGTTAGCCACCTTCCTCGCTTGCTCGCCGTCACAGCCGTACTCCTCACCATGGGGCCGTGGATGGGCTCGGAGATCGTGAATTTTGCTCGTCAGATTTGGGCCATCGTTTGAACAGCCTTGGCGCCCACGAGTGGATCGACGGCGAGTCTCGGTGACCCCGCAGTTGTCACCGTCAGAACTTGAAGCCGGCGTGCCCCGCCAGGGACTGCGGCTCACGGGACGGGTCGCGATAGACGGTTCCGAAGTTGAACTGACCGACGCCTACACCAGCGTGCCCATAAACTGGGACGGCGAGGCTACGCTGGGGGATCTACTGATCGTCGCCGGGGACTACGATGGTAGCCATTTTTGCGTGCGAGAGATCTGTTATCGCCAAAGCGGTGGTGGTGCCGCCTCGATCCCTAACAACGCGGCTCATGGGATAAACAGTGAGGTAGCTCGTTTCACGACTGCCGGAGTAGGCCGAAGGCTGCGGGCCCGCGATCTCGCCCTTCGGAGCATCCGGCAATATTTTCGGGATGAAGCTTTCGTAGAGGTACAGACGCCCGTCCGCGTGCCGTCGCCTGGCGTTGAAGTCTACGTTGAGGCCATCCCGAGTGGTGACAGCTACCTGATCACCTCTCCCGAGCTACACATGAAACGGCTCTTGGTGGGCGGCCTGCCGAAGATCTACCAAGTGGCCCACGCCTCCCGGGCGGACGAACAAGGAGCTCAGCACGAGCCCGAGTTTTGTCTCATCGAGTGGTACCGCGCATTCGCCGGTCAAGAACACGTCATGGTCGACACCGAGGCACTGGTACGTCGAGTAGCCCAAGCCACCATTGAACCCCCAGATGCTGACTCGCTCCGCATCGTCTCCGATGGCCGGCAGATCGAACTCAACGCTCCCTTCGACCGGCTCACTGTCAGCGACGCATTCGCCAACTGGGCGGATACCCCCGACGTGGTCGCATTGGCAGCCGAGAATGAGGACCGCTATTTTGAACTGTTCGTTGAACGGATCGAACCGCGGCTGACCGAACTGAGGCGCCCCACCTTTTTGACAGAATATCCAGTGAGTCAGGCGTCGTTGGCGCGAGCTATCCCCGATCGCCCCGACTTTGCCGAACGTTTTGAGCTTTACATCGGCGGGGTTGAACTGTGTAACGGCTTTGGCGAACTGACGTGCCCCCGCGAACAACGCTCTCGAATGGAGGCTGACAATGTCGCGCGGGTGACGCAGGGCAAGGCCCCCTATCCAGTCGATGAGCGATTTCTCGGAGCGCTGGCTGAAGGCATGCCCCCATCTGGAGGAAACGCTCTGGGGTTCGATCGGCTACTCGCACTCTGCCTGGGCGCTGACGACATCCAGTCTGTCTGCGCGTTCCCGAACAACTGGCGTTGACCTCAGCGACGCGAAATGCCCGCCGTCACCCGGCTATTGACCGACCTCGGGGACCAAGCCCTCGACGGACATGCTCAGGAAGCGAACTACGTCGGCGTTCGCCTCCGCCACGTCAAACACGACGAAGTGACCGTCGCGCCCTTCCGGAGGCCCATATTGCCGCACCGCCAGGGTTACGGGGATGCCGTCGGCGGCAAAGGTGCTGCTATAGGGCGGTGGCATGGGGTCGTTCGGCGAACTGAAGAGGTTGCTCGCGCCATCTGCGGAACTGTGGGCGGTCACTTCGACCATTCCGGCGGCAGAGACGTAGGTCTTCATCGTCACATTCGGACTGAAGGTATCGCCAAGCCCGTACGTTGCGAATAGATGCAACGGCGCCACGAACTCGTCGCGGGTGCGAGATGCGATTTTGGCAAAATTGAGCGGATCCGCTGGATCGATCCAGTGCTGCAGCAGAGTGAGCACCGGGTGTTTGTCACCGCCGAATAGGCTTCCGTCGGTTTTCATATCCTGCAGGGCAAAGGGAACCGCCATCGCGATATTCACTGGCGCCGTCTTGCTCAGGAGCGAATCCATTAAACTAGCTCCGTTGCCCGACAGCACGGCCCCCCGAAACTGGGTGGCGTAGGGCAAAGCCAAACTGCCATGAGTCGAACCCTGAGAGTGGCCGAAGTACGCCAGTTTGGCGCCGTCCACCTGGATGGCACTGCCTCCGGATTCTGCGGAAGTCACGTTCAAGCTGGACGCGAATCGAGCCATGGTGATGATGTCCGCTGCGCCCTGGAGCGGGTTGCCCCTCGCCGCCGCGGGGTTAACGAAGTTAAAGAACAGGTTGTTCGGCGATTCTGTTGAGTCTCCTCGCCGAGGGCCGTGTTGGGGCGCATCAAATCCGAGCACCGCGACGCCATCCCGGGCGAGTGCTCCCGCTACCTCATCTCGCATACCGCTGCGGAACGAGCCGCCCGTGCCGTGCCCGTAGACGACCAGAGGCCAACCATCGATGGGCATCACCGAACCGGTGGGTACCGCAATCGCCACACAGACCGATTCGCTGCCGGGCGCGACGCTGACGTCGATGCCTCCGCCCTCCATCAGATAAGGCGCTGTTCCTTGTTGAAAAATCGGTGTGGCAACGAGCAAGTGATACTCGTCATAGTCCGCAGCCTGTTCTCCACAGGCTCGGGTGTCCTCGGCCTGACTGCAGGGCGACACGGCGGTTCCGCCGCACTTGATCCAGTCACTGCTGACAGCCGCCGGAGCTCCCTCAGCGGCCGCGGCTAGGCCGGCCATGATATCCAGCGTGGGTCCCACAGTGAAAACGGTCGCGTTGAGGATATCGGCCGTCGCGATGCCCTCGGTGCCTAGGTGCGCACGGAACCCGGCATACTTCGCGTGGGCCGTCGCCAGGGCACCGTCCCCGGGCGCCGCGGAGTCGAGCAAGGCTTGCAGGTGCTCAGAGCGTTCAATCGCCGCTTCGTCACCCCCGAGCAAATCGGTCGTTAGCCAAACCGCGTAGGTGTGGTTCGGCAACAGTGGGCGCCCCAAAGGCCGGCGGACTGACAACCAATCAGCGCATAGATACTTGCCTTGAGCGGTATTGGCGTTCCAGGTAACGCCCTCCTGGCGGCCGTACTCAGGCGCCCCTTCCGTGATGTCGACCCACTTGACCACGCCGGGGCTCTCCGCCGACGGCATGTTGATGGAATTCGAAAATCGAAACGTTACCGTCGGGTAGGTTCCGAAGCCAGACTCGTTCGCTTCAATCGCGTCCACGTACACCTGAACGGGATCAAAACCGAGGAGGCCGGCGCCTGGCGTCGGAAATCCGCTCAGGTCGACGCGGCCATTCACCAGCCGTACGTCATTAGGATACGGCAAACGAAAAAAGTCGCCGTCTTGCCCGGCAGGACTGGTCGCTCCCGGAACTTCGTAGAAGGCGCGAGTGACCCCGTTCGCTCGCCCCTGGCAGGTCTCCCCTGCAAAAGTCGGAACTCCGAAGCTAGGTATGCCTCCCACTGCCGGGCTACACATGACCCCTGGATTGGTTGGATCGATACTGGCCATGCAGGTTAGGCCACTCAGACAATCGGTGGGCGTGACACAGGCTCCGCCCCAGTCGACAGCACCTTCGGGTACACACTGCAAACCGAAACCCTGGATGCCGCAGCGCAAACCTGTCGAACAGTCGATTTCCGTAGAACAGCTATCGCCGGCGGCTCCGTTCAGTGAAAGCGTACACTCACCTATTATACCCGTCGGACCGACACATTTTAATCCGTCCTCGCACTCAGCGGAGACAACACAGGTCGTGCCCGCCGTACTGGCGGCGCTTGGTTCGCACGCGCTATCGGTGCAGGTCAATCCAGTGCGACAACTTTCCGTCGCACTGCACGCTTCTCCAATTCCGGGGAACGTGGGCTGAACGAACACCTCGTCGCCGAGGTGTTCGTCTCCGACAACAGTGTTTGCCTCGAAACATCCAGGCACCAACGATGCCAGAACGATTGTACCGCTCAGCATTGTGCCACTCAGCACTACGCGAGATAAAACTATGCGAAGCGAAGCCATGCGAGATAAAACTATGCGAAACGAAGCCATGCGAGCCCTCCAGTGCGCTCCGAAGACGGAGCGAAGCGGCCGAGGATACTTGGGATTCGACTGTTCCACCAGTCTCGGCGGCTGACAGCGGCCCTGGCCCGATCCGCGAGCTTCTACGTGTGTTCTAACGCCAGATCGGCGGGAGCCGTGAGGGGCCTCAGACTTCAGTCGTATTGCAGCAGGGAAATCGGGCGTGTGGAGCCGAGTTTTCGGGCACCACCCAGGAACCCCAGTTCGATAACAAACGCAAAGCTGACGACTAGGCCCCCACGCCGTCCCACCAACTCAGCAGCCGCCCCCGCTGTCCCACCTGTGGCGAGCAGATCATCGATAATTACCACGCGACTTCCCTTGCGAACCGCGTCTCGATGAATCTCCAACTCGCCTGAGCCGTATTCTAATTCGTAAGATACCCGATCCGACTTCCACGGCAATTTGCCGGGCTTGCGAATGGGCACGAAGCGTTTGTTCAATCGCAAGGCCAGCGGAGCGCCAAAAATAAAGCCACGGGACTCGATGCCGACAATCGTGTCGAAATCCAGCTCGATCAGCTGTTCGGCAAAACTGTCTATGGTCATGTGAAAGCCTCGGGCATCCGCAAGCAGTGGCGTGATGTCTTTAAACACGATTCCGGGACTCGGAAAGTCGGGCACGTCGCGGATGAGACCCCGGATGTAGCTCAGGCGATCCTGGTCAGGATCTGTCACAGCTTTCGCTTTCGCCTTCAGTGTTTTCTTTCGCCCAACTCCCCGGGGCGTAGGCGAGCGACGCGGCGGCACCGGTCTTTTTGATCCAACGGAGGGGCGCTTCTTCGCAACGGCCATGGGGACGTGCTTAGCACGATATCAGCCGAGAACCTTCGAGCAGCCCCTAATAAGGCGCTGGTGCTGCAAGTGCCTAGAAACGGTAGTTAGGCAGCGTAACATCGGCTAGGACGCGTCCACCGGCAATGCTCCAACCCTGGCCGCAAGATCGGATGCTACGTGTTGATGACGGGAAGACCACAGCTCCAAGGACACCGGAGTGATTCCTATCACCCCAGCGTCGTATGCCTGGGTGTCCGAATCCTGCATTTCCTTGTGGGACACATGGCTGCCTCCGATCCAAAGATATTCTTTTCCTCGGGGGTCCCGCCGGAAGTCGACCGCTTCTTCATATAGGCGCACGCCGACCACGGTTGCGCATAGGTCCCAGCTGTCGCCGGGGGGGAAATTGACGTTGAACAGAGAGCCACCCTCAGGCCCCTCACTCAACAACGAGCGAGCCAATTGGGCAGACACGCGGGCCGCCGCGGCAGGATCCGTACGGGAGTCCGCGGATAAGGCGAGAGCGCAGAATCCGCTCAGCGCGGCTTCTCGCGCCGCCGCCACAGTACCGCTGTAGAATATGTCGTTGCCCAGGTTCAGGCCGTGGTTGAGCCCTGACAGCACCAAGTTCGGCCGGCCCGAAAGCACACGATTTCCGGAATTGAGCGCCACATATATACAATCAGCGGGCGTCCCGTTGACAGAAAACACGCCCGGCTCCTGCTCCAGTAGCCTCAACGGTCGATGTAGCGTGATGCCATGACTAGCAGCGCTTTGCTCATTGGCGGGCGCGCAGACGACGACCCTTGCGAAGCGTTTTAGCTCAGCTACGAGGACACGGAGCCCAGAAGCCCTATATCCGTCGTCGTTTGACACCAAGATCAAGGGGAGGTCGCGGCTTGGCTTGGGAGAATTTGTCACCCGGCGATATTAGCCTAGCGACCCCGGTTTCGCAGGAAAACGTGATTACCGTGTCGTTCCGATGAACCGATCCCAAAAACCCGCTGCCCCTGCGCGACGCACCCGAGCGAGCCAACGGTGGAGCTGCTCCTACCGTGGTTTTTCGGTCATATTTCTCGCTTTCCCATGGTCGCAGATCTTTACTAGGATCTACTCTAAGTAACATTGGATTCCGTGGACCCCACCGACGCAGAAACGCTGTCAGACATCCGAGCCAGCATCCTGGAGGCACTCGCTCGCTTCGGGGTCGCAGGCGAGCTCTATGTGGAACCGAGCCAGGCTGTGCTGCACGGGAACGGACCCACCGTAACGGTCCCGCTGGGGGATCTACTCGGCGCTTGGACGAGCCTCCCCTACGAAGGCAAAGGTCGGCGTTCAACGATGATCGCCCGCGAGTTATCCAATCAACGCCGTGGCAGAGGGCAACTCCCGTCCGGTGACTTCTCTAACGCTGTTTCGCTGTCGGCCTCCGCGGGCACCGCCGCCGTCGGCGGGCACTCACCGACACAGACCTCTCAGGGCCAGACTGAGCACCGAGCCGGTCCGAGTCCTCAGCCCCACGCTGGCGCCCAGGCGACACGCCGCCAAGATCCCGCTCAACGGAGCCCTCGCGAAGTAGCACTGGCCACGGGCGGCGGGGTGCTGCTGATGGTGCTGTCGCTCGGTGCTTATGCCCTATTCGACCTCCGCTACGGTGAAGGCAACGAGGGGCAAACCGATACACGCACCGTGGAGCAACGAATCGCTGCCGACGATCGCGAGAGACGAGAGCGAGCCTCCACGGTTTGCGCAAAAACCCGTTCCCGGGTGATGCGTGGCGCCACCATCGGACCGGCTGATTCCGAAGGCTGGGTCGTCGAGCTGTCTTTACTCCGGGAGGAAGACGGCGAAGCGATGCTGGACGCGCCAGAACTGACCCAATTCTTTGCAATGAACGAAGACGGGGTACCCCGTGTCAGCTGGAAAAAGGTGCCCACTCTTGCATTGGCCAGCGGTCCCGGCACAGAGGTTCGCTTGACAGACGGAACCCTGCCGTCACCGGAGGCTAAGAAGTGGCACGGGCTGAAGGTAACGTTCACTGGACGCTACGTTCGTACGTTTTTCAGTCGTGAAAAGCGCGGTAACTTTTTGTTACTGTCCAACGAACTAGCCAAAACGCTAGGGGCCAGCGCGGCAGCTCTTTACGCCCGCTGCGACGGCGGCGCACAACACCACATCGGCGCCTGGTTCATGGGATCCTCGCCCGGTGAGGCGACTGCGGCCATGATCTACAACCTGGGAGCGTTCGCAGATATTCCGCACTTGAGGGACGACCTCATGCGCGCCGACGGTGGCACGGAGACCGACCCCGTGCGCATTATGACCGCTTTGAATAAGACGCTCATTCCAGTCAAACGACGAAAAGTTGGGGCCCTCTTGGGCACCCAGGGCGGCATGATCACCGGAACCGGGCAAGAGCGCACGATGATTACATTCCCGTTTGGCGATGCCAACCGAGCATCACGAGCTTCCCGTTTCATCTCGCGAACCATGGGTTTGGGAACCGCCAGGTAACCGAGCCTCTCGACGACGGTTTGGCGTTAACCCTGCTTGGCTTGCCAAGATGCCGGAGAAAACGTCTGCAAGCTGAGGGCGTGAATCTCTCGCCCCACCCGCTCTCCCAAGGCGCCGTACACCAACTTATGGGCAGCGATACGAGTCTTTCCCTCAAAGGCTACACTGACGATACGCACTGAATAGTGGTCCTGGCTTCCGGTAAGATCGGTGACTTCGATGTCGGCGTCAGGCATTTCTGCGAGTAGCAGCGCCTGGAGCTCGGTTGGCGGGATCATGAAGAGCGTTTACTCGGTTTGCTTCGTCGCAGATACTTCAATTGACGAACCGAGTCCGTCAACCGCACGACCAATTCGGAACGCTTCACCGTCAGCTCAACCAGACGTTTTGTGATCCCGTCGAGTTTCGTGCCGTATCCAGCTAGCCGGACAGTCAGTTTCCTGCGCAGATCTGCTGCGGCCTTGTTCTTTTCGATGGCGCGCAGACTGAGCCTAGTTTCTCTGCTGGCGTCTTCCATCTCGCGCTGAGTTTCGGCCAATTGGTTGGACTCCGTGGCGATCTTGCGCAACTCGGCGATGAATTTCCGAATGGGCCCGAGACTAGCCGCCAGTGCGTCCCCAGAGGCTGCCTTCTTTACGTAGGTGGCAATCGCTTCCGCCCCGAGCGCGGAATGCCACTCGACACGGCGCGAATACCCGTCGCGTTCTTCAACTCGAAGAGACGACCTCGAGTTGCCCTTCACGTTCAGCGGGATCAACGCATGGGATTGCCCCGGCTGGTCCTCAGTGCCCTTCGGCGGCTTGTGCAACTCCGTGCCTCGCCGTCGGGCGTGTTTCATGAACAGCCGCGCGTTGTCTCCACCGCCGTTGGTCACCAGATACGTCGTATTGAAGCTTCGCGTTCTCCAGATACTCAACCGACCCCCGTCAATCTGTTGGAGCTCTGCGCCGAATTCTTTGGTGTTATGTTCGGTTTCGACCGCGACCGCCCGCTCCAATGCAAACGGCACAGTCGTCGTCGCCTTCGGGGGCATGGCGCCGAGGACACCTTGCCCAAGGAATCGACCCTTTTCGAAGACCGTGATGGGACCGCGTTCCAACAAGCCGGCACTGCTGTTGGCAAAACGAGCAACCCGGAACGGGTGAGAATGGGACGCTGTGCTCCCGGGATCCGGCGCGAACAAGAACTCGGTCCGGCCGTCGACCTCCTTGTTGAGCAGCAATACCATCGTCGCGCTGTCGTTGGGCACGGTGATGCCGTGGGGGATCTCATAGGTTGTATTGCCCCCTTCGACCGCCATCTGCGCCAAAATACTCTTGTTTCTTGGCGCGTTCAGCGTGCTCCCGGGCAGGCCATGGGTCGGGCGCCAGTCACGCTTCGCTTTGCTTTTCTTCATCGCCCGACGTGGACGAGATTTGCCCACACGGCCACCGGCCATCTGAGCGGGAGGCGCAGCGGACGCCTTCATCCCGGCCAGCTGTCCCATCGTGTCATCTTCCTCCGGAGCCACCATGTCCTCTTCGGCTTCCACCATCTCCTGGGACGCGCTTAGAGTCGTGATTGCTTCCGGAACAGCGGCTATCACCTCGCCTTCGTCGGTAACGATCGGACGGGGGGGAATGACGGCATCCGCCAATGTCGACTGGAACGCGATGGGCGCTCCTGCCACCAGCGTGAGAGAGATGTCGTTCCAGTCCTCACCAGATAAATTTTGAACAATACCCCAAAGCTGTAGCACCGCCTTGCCGTCATGTTGCACAACCAAGCGATAAGAGGGGCGCCACACCGGCGTCTCTGAGATATAGCCGATACGCAGGTGGTGATGCTCTCCGTCGAGATGAAGAACGACGACTTCGTCATCTGCTTCCGCTCCCTTGGCCGAGGTGGGAACGGGCAACGACGGGGGCCCCAAGTGAGGTGGCTCCGACATGGGCTCGTCGTCGTCGGCGGGTTCCCGACTCAAAGGAAACGAGGCCGAGCGCACGCTGCTGCCCCCGCGTTCGACTATCGCCAAACTAGCGAGGAAGTCGCCAATCATTTCCGGTTTGACGCGAAACCGGACTTCGGCGGTGTCCACTTCCCCCTCCCGTTCGAAGTACCCAACGCCATTTCGATAGATAACCACCCGCTTCAGTGGAAGCTCGCTACCAACGTTGGGGCCGCGCGCGCAGGCGTTGGCGGCAATACATAGAAATAATAAGACGAAACGGCTGATGGCCTTCATTGCCACATCTTCCTGCTTCCGACTGCGCTCCACAACCGCCATTGAGCGCCCGATCCCCACTCCGTGCCTCTACTCCCTATTCAGGCCACCGTATTGCGGGCTAGGGTGGCCGCCGTGAAGTCTAGCCTCGCGATCGCTGGAGCCGTCCTCGGTGCCGTCACGATTCTGTATGCAGTCATGTCGGCAGAAACCGACGAGGAGAAGCTCCAAGGAGTGTTGAACCGCTTGGAGGCAGCAGTGCAAGTAGCGCCAGGCGGCTCGACCGGGCCCATGCGCTTGGCACGACTGAATCAGGAATTTGAAGAAATATTCGACGCGAGCCTGACCTACAAGATCCCCGAACTACTCAGTCGGGGTAGCACCCGGGGCACCTTAGCGAAGCTCGCCACTCATGCCGCAAACGCCTACGCGTCGATGGACATCGACCTGAGCGACAGCGAGATCGTGCTCATGCCTACGGGAACGTTTTTATCGGCCACAGTGAGCACGCGTGCAGGAGTCACGGTCACCCGCCACGGTCGCCGCCCGCAGCGCACGGTGCGGCGCGTCACCTGGAGCTTCGACGAATCCGACGGCGACTGGAAAATTACGCGATTTCGAGTGTTTCCTCTCGAGACAAATAGGGCCAAAGAAGAGGAGCCGGAAGGAGATACCGAGCCGGAATTTGAATGAGGCCGGCGGGCACATCACCCCATTCCGAACGGACACCTGCTCCATCGCCTGATCTCCCAGGCCGCTGAGCCAGTATTGGGGGCCCAGTACCAGCGGCGTGAGCCCCCTTCGATACGGACGCGAAGCAGCGAATCCCCGTTTTAAACGTCACCCAAATGCTCATAGACTATGCTTTGACACCCGATGCGTGGACGCCAAAGCCCAGTCGAAGCCCTCATCACCCTTCCCAGGGTTCAGGATGAATCCGAGCGTCGAGCGCGCTGGCGACAGGCGATCGCGGCTCTGAGCGAAGCGGGCCACGCGGACGGCCCGCCGCCGCTGGACGGTGTGCTGACAGTCGACCTGTTGGCAGCGATTCGCACTGCGCTCAGCACGGGGCTCGTCGATGATCTGGACTGGGTAGCTCCAGGCACGGCTGCCGTTGCCCTTTTTGAGCTAATGGCAGCGCTGCCAAACGGTCACGAACGACGTGAACTCGGCCGCCGCGTATTTGCCCGACTCTATCGAGGCACGGCGGGAACCTTTTCTGCGGTGGCCACGCGGATGGCGATGGGGACAGGCCGTCCCTTGGAGACGGCGACGATGCGAGCTCGTGTGGGCTTGTTGTTTGCGATGCCGGTGGGCAGCGGGGTGCACTCAGATCCGCTCGCCCTCGCTTTGGTCACCCGCCGCTCGCACTTCGAAGCTTGGGTTGCGAAATCCTCTACGGGCCCGCTACCCGCTCGGCGATTGGCGGCCACTTTGATTGAAAGAGCCACACGCGCTGCCGCCGCGAGAGCGAGCCGAGGGGATCCGCACGCCCAAGAGTACTTGCAGAGCGCCGCTGTCAAGCCGGTGTTCGATGCATTGCTCGCCGATCGAGAGCCATTAGTGTGGCGTCACGCAGCCATCGCACGGGGACTCATCGCCGCCACAGACCCTCGAGCCCGCGAAGACATCGATCTACTGCTAGCCCCGGGCCTGTCGCCGACGGAATGGCGCCGGGCGGTGGTGTCACTCGTGGCCTGCCTCGCTAGTGACTTCGACACCACGATGCAACAATGCAAACAGTTGTTGGAGGGTGAAGTGGCGAAACGACATCCCGGCATCGCCGCGACTATGCTGTGGGGGCTGCCGCCGGTGATCGAAGCGGACCCCGAGGCCGCCGAAGAATTTCTGAACTACATTTGTCAAAGCGAGCGTCACGACGTCGGCGTGGCGCTGGTGGCACTGCTCGCTGACACCGCCACCCCTGGCTTCGGCACCCAAGCATCCGAGTGGATGCGCAAACAGCTGGTGGAACAGTGTCAAGATAGCGACCCGGCATTGCAATCATTGATCTATCACACGCTCAGTGGCCTCGACCGCGACCACGCCGCAGATCAGGGCGTCGTCAGCGGGATCCGTCAGGCCTTGGTCGCCTACGAGACAACCGGGGCCCTGCAGGCCTACGAAATCGCACTTCAAACGGCGACATTGGCGCACGCGTCCATGGATGAAATCGAGGCGTTGGCGAGTGCCGGAGACGACGGCCTGCCGATCGTGCTTCCAGCCCTCGCCGACCTCGACTCGGCGGCCTTGGAGCGGTCACGGCTCTACGATCTGCTGCTGCTAGGGCGGCGACCCGGCGACTCCAGCGCGTCGGTCCCACAGATGGAAACTCTCTACGATCGAATCTCAACTTGGGTGATCAAGTCCGAGGACGAATACGACGATTCGAAGTGGTCGCGGAGCGGTGCAACGGCCCGGCAACGGCGTCTGATCGCCTTGCTGCATTTGATCGATCTGGAGACCACCCAGATGGACAGCGGTGCCAAATCGGACTCCCCCAACGCAGCCCGTGTGAAAGAACGCATAACACGTTCGATCCGTGTCCTGCTCACACGCATCGCGGACGGCCCCGACGCTACCGTACACCGCGTTTTGTGCGCCACCCTGGCTCGTAGCTTTGATGCCGCTGTCCGGGAACAGGTGGCGGATGCCTGTGATCTCTTCTTACTAGTTGTCCACCATCTAACCGACCACCACAGCATTGAAGCCATCACAGAGGCCTCTACGAACCTGGATGTGCAACGAGCTCTACAGGCCTACACGGAGTTCCTCGGGAAGAGTTCCCAAGATGCTCTGGAATCCATCGCATCCGGAACTTTCGACGCGGCTCAGATCGCGTTGCAAAACAAAGATGTCGATGCGGCCGCCTTAGCACAATCCGTTATCGGTCTGAGCGGCGGCATCGGAACCAACGGTTCTTACCGCGGAGAAGCTCTCCGTCGAGTGGTATTGCGATTGGGTCGGGCTCTCGGGTCCATCGCAGGCGCTAGGGGGCTGAGCGAGGTAGTCGAAGCCGGTGCTGGCACTCTCGGAGCAGTGACAGAACTCGAGAACATGGTTGAAGCCGTCAACCAGCTGACCGCTGGAGCGACCCGCCGGGTGCTGTCGGAGTCGCCGGAGGAAGGCATCGATATCACCGCGGACATTCTTCCCCTGTCGGTACTGCTGGAACGCGCAGTCAGCTCCGGAAGCAAACCGGAAAAAAGTGATATGGCGATGGCGATCGGTGAGCTCGGAGCTGCGCTCCCGAACACTCTCGCAGCGGTCGTCGCCTCCGTGATCGCGCGTGTGGACGAGCTGCCCCTTCAGGCAGCGGTCGACTCTGAGGTGATCCCGATGAATAACCGGCGGGCGCCGTTGCCAGAGTGGCTCCTACCACGCCGAACCATCGGGAGCTTCTACGTCATTCGAGCGCTGGGGGCGGGCGGCGCCAGCTCTGTTTTTATTGCCCGCAGGATCGAAGAGCGAAACGTAAGCGACGCAGAAATCTACGCGCTGAAAGTGCCATATTACGATCCCAACACCGCACGAAATATCTCCGAACAGGAGTTCCTCAATCTGTTCCGTGAGGAGGCCGGCGCGCTGCTTTCCCTCCCGAGACACCCGAACCTTGCGCGATTCGTCAACTTTGATGCGGAAGCACGACCGAAGCCCATGTTGGTGATGGAGCTCATTAGGGGCTACGCGATGGACCGAGTGATCCGCAACCGAACCATGTCGACAACCCAAGCTTTCGCTTACGTCGAAGGGGTACTTGCAGGACTAGCAGCGATGCACAGTGCGGGCGTCGGACATCTGGACGTGAAACCGTCCAACGTCATTGTGCGCGATGACGATACTCCAGTACTCGTGGACTTTGGCTTGAGTGGACGTAACTTGCGACCCGGCTGTGGAACCATGGAATACACGGCACCAGAAATTTTGGGGGTGATCCCGGACGGCTATACGCCCACCCCGCCGAAGACGGACCTGTATGCGTTTGCTGCCACAGCGTTCGAACTATTAACCTCTCGGCCCTTGTTCGATGGCGGCGACGAACTCGCCCTCATCTCAGGCCACGTCACCCATGACGGGTGGCCCCCGGCCTTACGGGAGCTCGCCACTCATGAGCCCTTTGTTGGCCTCTGCCATGATCTCGCCTCGTGTTTGAGGCGAGATCCGCGAGACCGGCCGGACACCCCCGTGTTGCAACGTCAGTTGCACGAACACGCCGCCCTCATACAGACCTATCGTTGGCCCATCGGCGCTGAACCGAGCACCGTCGAGAACCACGCCTAGTCCCCAGTTGTTGATCCGCTCGCTCATGCTGCGCCCGCTCGTAAAACTCTTGGGAGTTGGCTCTATCCAATGTGCATGCTTGACCTCGTGCAGCGAGCAGACAGCGCCGCGCATCGAACTGACCGTCGGCCCGGACAGCGACCATCATTTAACTCTGGTGCCGGTCACAGCAACCGGCGAGTACATCGATCTAGTGGGTTCCCGGCGAGAGCTGCGCCTCGTGTTCTCCACGCACCCCGTGAAGTGTGGTGCTGCCAACGCGCAGGATCCTGGCGCTACCGTGCTCCGAGTCACCGTCGTGGCGCCCCCGGACAAGGATCTGGGTCCTGGGAAATACCCTTGGGACGAACGGGTGGCCCTGGGCCGCACCAGCGTGCCAGTCGAAAAACATGCGGCAATACCAGTCGTGCGTCGCGGAGCGACCCGATACCAAATCCCCCCAGGCGGACAGCTTCTCCTAAACGAGGTGGCGTTGGAGTTGGGGGGCACCATCAGTGGGCGTCTTGAGTTCGAGTTTTCTGGAGAGGCAAAACAGCCCTCCACGCGGGTCTTCGGTAATTTCAACGCGCGTATCTGCTCTAGCCAGGGGGCCGCCCCTCGCTAGGAGCAGATCTTAACGGCCATACCGAATCGGTCATCGGGCCAGTCGAGAATGTGCTCGACATCCAAATCGGAATCGTGTTCTTTCGGCGGCGCCGGAGCATCGATGAAACGCCACCAGATTATCCAAAAACTCTTGAGCAGCGCGCTCGCCGTCAGCTGTCTGTGGTCCTGCGACGACGACGAAACAAAGTCGCCAGTCCCCCTCGCGCCGCCCAGCATTAGCATCGAGTCCATTCGCGGCACTACGGGCTCCGATCAACAAGGATGCCACACCAACGCGTGTTGTTTCGCTCACGAAGACGACCCCGCCGCCGCGATAGGGATTCAGATTGGTCCCCTCAGCCCTTCTGGAGCGATCGAAAACTGGGCACTCCAACCCAGATATAGCTGCAACGGCGCGGCTCAGTGTGGGCCCGTCCTCCTCACCGTGACGGACGCCACTACCGACATGGTAATATTCAGCGCTACTTTTGGCAGCAGCTTCCTGACGGTGCCGGTGTCGCAAATTCTCAGCGCTTCGGACGCCGCCGCCCCGACAATCGGCTTGGAGCTGACTTTCAAGGTATCTCTCCAGGATGACTACGGCGGCCAGCACGGCACCACGTTCCAGGTCACCGTGGACGCAGGCGGGCAGGCGGGGAAGGCCGATATAACGGACGAATGGAGCGTAATGCTCGCGGCGAACTGCGAAAGCGACGGCGCAGCTGGGGATGCCACCACATCCGATGCCGCCCCCGCCGATGCCTCGCCACGGGATGGCGGCATCCCGGATACCGGGGCCTTTGACGCCACTGACGACGCCTCCGCTGCGGATACCGGCCTCACCGATAGCAACACGCCGAACGATGCTTCAGAAGCCGTCGACAGCTCGGATGCTACGGCAGACGCGAACGATACCGGCGCGTCCGACGCGCCCATCGACGGCTAGCTAAAGCCGGGCGATTCACCCCTCGTCCGCCCCAAGCACCGGGCCGTAAAGGCGTACCCGTCAGGGATGAATGAAGACGACCGTTCCCTTCAGGGCAGAGAGCGCACCATGCCAATGATCGGGAACCTGGGGAGAGGTCCAGTGGAACACCCTCCGAGCATCTTCCGGAGCGAGATTGATGCAGCCGTGACTTTTCGGCATACCAAATCGATCATGCCAATAGGCCCCGTGGATCGCGTAGCCCTGCTTGTCGAAATATTGAACGTAGGGCACGTCTCGCAGCTCGAAAGCTTCACCCACCTCGCTCGAACTCATTGTCGTGCTCACATGTTTGGTGTGAATTCGGAAAATCCCACGCTTGGTGGCGGTTGTGGAACTCGCATCACCTAGGCCGGCCTCGCCGGTGGAGACCAAGGTCGCGTACACCGGCGTCTCGCCTTCGTATAGAATGAGCGCTTGCCGCGAGATGCTAATATCGATCCACCGCTCGCCACGCAGTGCCCACCCCGGCATCTTTTTCGCGATGTCGAACTTCGACGCGACTCGATCAGACACCCATTTCCCGTCAGTCGTCTCGTAGTGCAAGACCTTCGAATAGAAGCGCTTCTTGCCCGTCAACTGCAGCACCCCCCGATAGAGCGCCCGGCTGCCATCATGATATTTTCCGCGGATTTGGCGAACCATGGCGAAAGGAAAACGAACAGACTCGTCAATTTCCAAACCGGAAAATGACGACCCCTGAATCGGCCGGAGGCGATCCGTCGGCAACAACTCCATCTCTGCGCTCAGACCGTAACGACGTCCCCGCCAGAAAAACGTCTCGACGAAGGAGTGACCCACTTTCGGTCGCATACGCCGCAGGACCAACTGATTCTTGTCTCGTGGCTTCCGCCGGAAATTGGGCACAGCCCCGCCAGCCCGAAGAAACGACGGCAAGGGTTCTGTCCGCTGTTCGGCCCAGGCGATCTTGGGATCCGGAGCTTCGCCGTCAGCGCCTAGCCAAACGTGTTGTGCGAAGGTCGACCCTATCTCTCCACCGATTTCGAACCAGAGATCCATCCGTCGATCGATTCCGACTTCGCTCGTGCGCATTTCTTCGGGAGTCGGCAATCGACCGTACACCGGTCCCGGCTTCCGCACGGTACCATATACATATGGCAGCCGACGTGTGTGATCGGGCGCGTACTCGGACATGGCAGCCACCACCGGATCCGTGGCGTCAAAGGTCGCGCTGCGCCCCTCGCATACGAAGCCGCTCGGCGCAATCGGATACCAATCTCCCCGACAGCCGTCGCCGAGTTGTGGAGCTCCAGTGATGGCCGCTGAAGCACCGGCGCGGAGGTAGCCCAGCTTGTTACTCCCCCGGCTCGGCTTCTTGCGAATCCAGACCCGGTTCGACCGCGCATACAGGCGCTTGACGCCGGCTGCGGTAATCCAGTCACGGGTTTGACCGTGCAGATCAACCAACGGAACTTCGGAGGATTCAACCACTGGAACGGAGGCGGCGTTGGCTGCCTCCGGCGACGAAAGTTTTTCGCCGCGAGCCAGAGCTGGGGCTTGTTCCCCCAGGGATTCACAGCCGACGGCGAGTAGCGCCAACAGCGCCACATGACCGGTACTGAAGCTTCGGAGATTCACCTGAACCTACTTCGCACAGCGGCAAGAAATGCCCCAATTGTTCGCGTTCTCTCGGCTGTGCCCGAAGCACACAGTTCGGGACACAAAATTAAGAAAGGCGGCAGCCCGGGCGGAGGGGGGGAATCGCCACAGGCTGTCGCCGCATAATGGGCTACTGCAACCCATGTACCAACGAGGTGGCGACGCAATTACCACGAGTTACGAGCGTTTTCGCGTGATGCGTTTCATAGTCGCAATTCCAGCCCGGCAAATTCGAAACGGTGTGGGCTCAGAGGCCATGCTCTACCGGTCGACTCTCACGGTGCCCTGCCGGCACTTCGCGTGCCTGACGATTAACTCGCCCAGCGCCGGGACGACCTCAATCTTTACTGATTCTCCGGTGTGGCACCTGACTGAACCGAGGAAAGGCGTGTTGCCTTTACGGCGGCCATTGATGAACACCTCGCTACGACTGCCCCCCATGTTCACGATCACGCTCATGCGGAGCTGCTCGGCGCTCGGTGTGGGCTCCAGCCTAGGATTTCGAGGCTGGGCGACTCCTGTGTCGGGCTCAGCGCTGGATTCGTTGGGCAGCACGTCATTGAGCTCAGGCACTGTCTCCCGGAAGGACTCGCTTGCCGCCACCGCAGTAAAACGCAAACATACGACGGCGAATAACAGCGAAAAAGCCAGTCGGCTGAGCTGGACCACACGCCAGACGAAACGTGTCATCCCGCCACCCGGAGCACTTCAGACAATGGCGTTTCGCCTCGCGCAGCCCGGTCTAGCCCGTCTTTCAACATCATCGTCATGCCGAGAGCCACGGCGATGTCGTAGAGGTCGCGAGTGGGCTTGCGGTCGTTTATCGCCTGACGCAATTCAGGGCCTATCAGCATCAGCTCGGCGATGGGCAACCGCCCGTCGAAGCCTTCACCGCCGCACTTATCGCAGCCTGCTTCCTCGAAATACGTCACCGCGGGCAACGCGAGACCGTACTCAGCGAAACGATCGATCTGATTGGTCCCCGGCACTACCTGCCTCCGACAATGACTACACAGGCGCCGTACGAGACGTTGGGAGACGCTTCCGACAGTGGCGCTGGCGAGGACGAATGGCTCCACGTCCATCTCCAGCAGCCGCATGAAGGGCCCGGCAGCGTTTTGGGCATGCACCGTTGTCAGAATCAGGTGACCCGTGAGCCCCGCCTGAACGGTAATTTCAGCGGTTTCCCGGTCGCGGATCTCACCGATCATCAAGACATTAGGGTCTTGCCGAAGAACGCTCCGCAAGGTGGCAGCGAAGGTACGCCCTCCCCTGACATTCATTTGTGTCTGCGTGGCAAATGCGAGTTCCAACTCAATCGGGTCCTCGAGGGTAACGATGTTGGCCGTCCCTGAACGCACATCTGATATCCGCAGCAAGGACGAATACAACGTCGTTGTCTTGCCGCTTCCCACCGGTCCGGTAACAAACAGGATGCCTTCCGGTCGATCCAGAATGCGGATTAAGCCGTCCGTCACTTCTTTAGACAGCCCCAAGTCTTCGACTTTCGGAATTTCAGCACCACCCTTCAACAGACGGAGCACGATACGCTCGCCTAGTTCAGTGGGTAGCGTTGAAGCGCGCGCTTCGAGTGGCTTCGCGCCGAGCGTAGTGACCAGACGCCCGTCCTGGGCCTTCCCACGTACATGGGTGTCCATTCCAGACAACACCTTCGCTCGGGCAGCCAGTGGCATCGCGAACCCCGCGGGAAGCGTCATGATCTCGTGGAGCGTGCCTTGAACGCGGTAGGTCAGCTTCACGCCACTCGGGGTGGGCGAGATGTGCACGTCACTCGCTTGTAAACTCGCAGCGCCGAACAACAACTCCTCGAAAGCCGAAACAATGTCCTTCTTGCTGCCCGTCAGGCACTGAGAAATTCGACGGGAGATCTCTTCGAGTGCCGCCGCGGTGTTGGTGACGTCCAACTCATGTAGCCCCCCCAGACGCTCCGTCGGGGTCCTCGCCAACAAAATGTCCAGTGGCGTCAAAATCACCGCGATGCCGAAACTCAGCACGGTGGCCCTGGCGAGGTAGTGCCACGTCCTATTTCGGAACGCAGCCTCAGCTGTGCGGACGACGCTCTCAATCAAGTCGTCGAGACTCGAAATGTCGGACCAGACCGCTAGAATGATGATGCCAAACACCAGAGTGGTGACCGCAATGGTCAATATTCCGCTGATCGCCCCGCGCATACGCTGATTCACCATGGCACAGTCCGCCAGCGACTAGCAAACCGCTGTTCACGAGGCACTTCAGCAAGTTGGCCGCCTCGCTATAATTGGGATAAAGCCGCGATGTGCGTAGCGTTCATCTTGGTCCCACCGGCATTTTCTGTTGTGCTGGGCTGCTGCTAGCGGCGTGCAATGCGCCCAGCCAACCGACGGAGCCGGGGGCTGCGCTCAGCGTCAGCGCGGCGCCCCTGTTGGCCAGCGCGGCTCCGCCAGCCGCCCCGGTTCAGGCGCCCAAGCCACCGCCACCGTTCAACGTGCTCTTGCTCACTATCGACAGTCTGCGGGCCGACATGCCTTGGACGACCTACGACCGTCCGATCGCTCCTCACATGACCGCTCTAGCGAAACGGTCCACGGTCTACACAAATGCCTACTCGGTCTCGAGTACGACTGCCAAAAGCCTCCCAGCGCTGCTCACTGGCCGCTACCCTTCGAGCCTGTATCGCTCGGGCTGGTTCTTCGCCGGTTACACCAAGTCCGATGTGTTTTTTCCTGAAATCCTCCAGGACAAGGGGATCAGAACGATGGCCGGGCAGGCGCATATGTACTTTGGCCGCGGTAAAAACCTCGACCAGGGCTTTGACGAGTGGGAATTGGTGCCTGGGCTGACCTTCAACGCCCAGACGGACAAACACGTCACTAGCGCGAAGCTGACCGATCTCGCCATCGAGCTGATCAAGAAACCCGAAAACGACGGCAAACA
>SPKZ01017111.1_pt1 | contig 31777 bp, 26 predicted proteins | sample 2456571 | NCBI WGS metagenome assembly SPKZ01 (sample SAMN11192286, study PRJNA482655) | marine metagenome | biome: ENVO:00000447; feature: ENVO:00000244|ENVO:00000211|ENVO:00000569|ENVO:00002023; material: ENVO:00002151; isolation source: ocean water from marine abyssalpelagic zone ...
AACGCACCCATTTGTCCCATTGCACCGATCGAACCTATACTGGATGCTATATCCCCGAACCCGGAGTAGGCATCTTGTCTACCTACATTAAGTTGTTGGCCAAGGCCCTGAAGATCCAGCTCTTCCCTTTTCTCTTGCATTTGTCTTATACGTGCCTCATCACCGGCCCTTGCCATGTCGATGGTCTGTCTTTGTCTATCTAGATCGGCAGCGGCCTCTCTGTTCATAAGGTTGTTGCTCCTTACGGTACCTCCAAGACCTGCAAGACCTCTGGTCCCGAAAGATCTCAAAGCGTCGATCGTAGTGGCGGATACCCTAGCGTTTTCTTCTCTTTGTAAGTCGGCCCCCAGCCTAGAGACACCTACACCATCGTAGGCATTGGTAAGGGTCTGTCTTTGGTAGCTGTCAATGGCCTTTTGGGCACGTCTGGCCCTCTTGGATCCGGATATGAGTTTCCCCACTCCACCAAGTATGTTGAGCCCTGCTCCCACTCCTGCTAATAATCCAAACATTTATTCGATTTATTTATGGCAAAGATAACAAATTTTGCCATATGTTAATTTTATCTATGACTTTTAAACACCTCAGTATTAACAGCAAAAAGCTCTCTTTTTGAAGTATCACTGTTCTCTAGATCGATCCTCATTACATAACCCCTCATCTGGGAGCCTTCGATACGTTGGTTCTTTTGCCCATAAATGAAATCGGTCACTGCCAAACCTACAACGGATGAAAGGGTCAATACGTTGCCGTTGACCGCTGTAACGGTGCCTATAAGGGTTTCGTCCGATTTGTAGATCGAATCCCCTATACTCAAAGATGAGTTGATGCTAGGCAAGGTCACGTCATTGGTCGAGATATTGGATACCTCACCAAGACCATAAGTAGATTTAGCCGTTTTGACCCCTGAAGTTTCATCCCTTCTGATATGTGTGTAATGGAAACCTTCCTTTTCTTGATACAAGGCCGGTAACAAAGTAGTCTGCTTAGTCTCATCTTGATCAGACTCATATGTTGTCAAAGTAGTATCCCATGGTTGGGTACCCTCTTGTGAAATGGCCTTGAACACTTTGATCTCCGATGGGTTGTCGTTCATTACGACACTCACCCTAGAAGGATAATCCGTACCATAGAAATTGTTCCTGTTCACGGAGTCTTCGTTGTGCCTATATAATTGTCCGTCCTTGATGGTGAAGAACCTGTTGTTCAACGACACCATGGCATCGGGTAAGAAAGAGTGGAACGAGGTCCACCCTTTTACTTTTTCATCGAATGTTATCGTACTCTCCATAATTATTGAAATCCACCTCCTCCGGATTGTCCACAGAAGTAGGTACTGATTATACGTCCGTTGCTTTGGATCTTCAAGGCTCTGGAATTATCCACCGAGTACCATAGATCACCACCATCGAACACTATTGTTTTATTAATGTCCGTGTATACATAGTCATCCAATGTAGGATAACTACTTGCCCCATCATGGAACCTTACACTTCCTAATGATATAGCACAGGCTGTCTCAGGATCCGAGTTACCTGTCGTGGATATATTGAAACCAAGACCTTGGGCTCCACCACCTCCGACCCCGGAAGTATCTTCCAATACGGTTATATTGACCGTGGCGGTGTCGGTGCTTGCCCCATTATCCAATTGATATACAAAAGAGTCCGGATCAAGGTTCAACCCATTGTGTGTATACCTTATAACATTGTTAAAAAGTATGCTCAATGAACCATTGGTAGAGGGTGTGCTGATAAGCACGGAGCCCTCTCCTGAATATGTATCGTTGTTCAAAACATTGACATCTACAAACTGTCCTTGGAATACACTTGCCGTGTCATCGTTGGCAACAACAGCGGTATCCGTAAAATCCCAAATCAAATACAATTTGTGATCCTGAGTAGGTTTATTGAACGTAAAACTTATATCATATGTTATAGTACCCATAACAGGGGATTCATTCACTGCAGGGAAAGTAGCCGACGATAATATAGTCGATAGATCGGCTTGGTTGAGGTCCGATGTGGTAACTAGATACCCCAAACGATTTCCAAGGCTGGTGTCAAAATCACTGTCCGCTATCTCATCATAAAAAATACTAAGTTGTACGGTGTCCCCATCCTCTGGAAAATTATCCACACCTTCAAGACCTGTTGTCGAATTGAAACGGGTCACCCCACTTTCTTGAAACGTGTATCTTGAATTGAGATAGAAAGTATCCGGAGGATTTATTGCATATCTAATGGTACCACTATCATTATTTAAATCGTTGAGGTCGTTCAGTATAATCTCTTTGACCGTAGTAAGGGTTCCAAAAGTACATCCATTGGTAATATCGTATGTAGCCGGAGATGAAACCACTGTTATGGTCACCGTGGCCGTATCGACAGCCGTGTTGTTCTTAGGAACGTTCAATGTGCCCGTACCGGTAACGGTCCCGGAGGCCGTGTCGGATCCATCATAATTTACATTGATATTGATCGACCCAGTTGTAACCGTATATCCAATATCTATTGAATTGACCAAACTATCCAAAGCCAATGTGTAAACAAAGGTTTCGGTTTCATTGAACTTTTGGAACTGGGTGTCACATTCATAACTATTGACCATGGTCTCGGCCTCTGCCTTTATGTTCAATACATACTGATCAAAATACGGATCATAGCTACCAAAACGTTTGTTATCCCCAGTAGAGATAAAATAATCCCTGAAGAAATCCCTCATACCATAGTCGGAGATCTCTGTGATCCCATCGGTTGCCAATCGTAACACCACACCTCTTTTGGCATCTACGAAATAAATTCTGTTACCAAAGAAGGCAAAGCTTTCCGGATTCTTACTGATACCATACTCCCCTGAGAAAGCTACCTCTTGACCCAATACATTTTCGTTCTGGCTTACATTACCACTTCCATCGGCATTGAACAAGATCGATTTATTGTACAAGATCTTGTGGATCTTATCCTCTTGGAAAACCAACATATCGGTATCCCTTGTAAACAACTTTTGGATACTTCCATAACGATCATCCAGATCTTTGGTTATCACTTGACCCACATTGAACTCATTCAACCTGTTGTAGTTGCTTGTTTGCTCGTACACACCACCATAAATCAAAGAGGATATCCTCCTATTTGCCCTATAATTTGGAATAGGAATAGAAGGTCTGGTATTGAACTTGAAGTATGATTCGGTCAGTTTATCCCTGACCTTGTAGCTTTCGAATCCATTGGACCATGCAAAACAATTGAAATCCGGAAGGACTATGATAGCCGGTGTCGATCCGGTTTGACCTTGGTGGAAACCACCTGATATACTATAAGTCTCTTGAAGTTCATAAAAAATCTCTTCGGACTCCCGAACCGGTTTGGTTTCAAAGATAATGTTGTTTTCAAGCTCTACTATCTCCAATGTGACCGGTATGGTTATCCTCTCTGCTCCACTATAACCTACATTTGATTGAAAGATCATGAACATATCCCCTGTAGGATCTATCTCCATGGTCTCGGGAGGTGTTTTGACAGGAGTCCCCCTTCTAAAGAAAACCTTATCCAAACTTGTAGGATATTGGATCTGGCTTATGATATTGTCCCTATGGAACCATTCCTCTATATTAGAGTAGTTTTGAGTGGCAATAAAAGTAGTCCTGTAATTCTGTATTGTAGAGCTGTCCCTAGTTTCATTATACGAAATAATAATCTGGGCTCCGGCAATAATGGATTCATTATCTTTGGGCTTACCTTGGTAAACGGCCCAAGCATTCCTTGAACTATTACCTGCAGCGATCTCGTCATCGGCTTTTGCACTGATGATCCAGTTGTCACTGGTATTGTGTCCAGTTGTATTATCAAATTGGACGGTAACCCCATTATTCAAAGCCTGTGGGGCACCGGTTATGGATACTCCTGAAGTATAGGATGCACCATCGTCGTCACTCCATCTAAAAGTATCCGGAGTACCTGTTGCATCTATCTCCACTATATAACGGATATCCTCAGTGCCTGTATAGGTGCCTGATAGATTAAGATCATCTATCCCATTAAAACCGTAGTATATAGGGTCTTCTATATAGTTTTGGTTCCCTGTTATATTATTATCGGTGTTCCTTGATTTGAAACCTTTTCCTTCATAATCATAAACCTCGGCACTATTTTGGTTTAATGCAAAATTAGTGGGTTTGATCTTGATATAAACACCGGCATCTTGAACAATATCGGTTACACTATCATCCTCTAAAAAATTATTAGGTTGTGTCGTAACTTCTAACACCTCTATTTGTACGGACTCCTCAAGTATACCTGAGGTATCGGATTTAACATACAAAAATTGACCTTTCGATACTTTATCAATGTCGTTACCCTCAAGCTTGATCCACACGAAGACACCATCTTGATGGAAAATCACCGGTGTTAATGTGTCATACTCCTCTTCTTCCTGTTTTATGAAAAACTTAAAGTGAGTGGCAAAGCTTGGTGGCAAGCTGTTGATGGTCATTACGGCCCTGTTACGCTTGTCACAATTTTCATTGGGAATGGAAATCGTATTGGAAGCACTTGTGATAGGAGTGGTCATACGACCCTCGGCATCCAAATAAACTATTCCAAATTCATATTCCCTATTACTTTTAAGGGATTTTACAGGATTAAGGTCATTGATCGATGTGGTGGTCAACGAAGCTGAGAAATCAACCTTGATGTCATCACCATTTGCATCTGCTATGTCGTAGTTTTCCAAGAAATTACCATAGATCAATCTATTGTTGATCACTTCCTGAGAAGCTGCTACCCTTGGTACGTTATCATACAACCTATTGTTTTGATTGCCATCCAATAAATTGTAACCTTTGTTATCGGAAAAGATAAAGGAAATAGTATCGTTATCGGCCCAATTCTCCTGCTCCTTATCAAAGGTTTCGATTATAGACTCCACATTGGAATTGACCTCTTTAAAAATAAGGTCTATCCCTTTTACCAAGGACCCACCGGTATTGAAGTTGATCTTTACCGAATTAAACTTATTGACCATGGCCTCATTAGTTCCGGTCGAATAGTCATATACAAATTGCTTAGGCTCAAAGGCTACTTCCGAATATGGGGAAAGGGCACTTACTTCTTCATCCTCATATCTGTAACGATAAGCAAAGATCAAGAATTTTTCCTCTATCCTATTTTCTACCTGTGTGGGAACATCCAACAATTCTATGGTAGGTGCCGAAATAGGGGGTTTTTGGATAACACTGATGTCATCGTTTGTGAAATTGTTGTCCCCGTACATCTTGGCTCTCTCGATGTTCACTTTTCTAGGGGGATTTAAATTATCGGTCCAAAGAAGAAACCTTCTGTTGTTATCCGAATCCACTAGGATGTTAACCCCGGTGATCAAATAATCCTCATTGAAGTTAAGAACCCCTGCACTGGAATCGAACAATATTTTAGATAACGTATTGTTGTTATCGTCCCACTCAAGAACGGCACTTACAGTGTCGGATTTGACGAACCAGTATATTTTGTCCTCAAAAGTATCCGAAACACTGCCTAAGGTCTTAACATTGGTACCAAGGTCGATATTAGTAAGTTGTAGATTACCAAGAGAGTTTTCGATAGAGCCTACCTCAGATCCTTCCGAATTACCCACCCGGATGTTTTCTGCATTGGTCATCTCACCCTTTTGAATATACCTCTCATCGAGGTCCTTGTTCATCTTGGCACCTGAAAAATTATTACTTAATTTCATTATCCTATTTCTAATCCCTTAATCCACTTTTCGGATTTTTTGAAGGCTTGTAGGAGTTCAAATTTATTGGACTGGTTCAACCTTCTTTTTGCTATTCTCCTACTGTTATAATATTCTTTTTTGGCACGGGCTTTCTCATTAGCGGGTACATGCCTATTTTGTTTTATCAGGTTATAAAATATAAAGTCCAATAAAGCCGACTCAGCGAACTTGTGAACTTTTATTTCAGAATCCGTTTCCCCTTTGTTGGTGTCAAAATATAAACCGTCTGAAATATATTCCAGTACGATAGACTTCGAGAATACATCGGAAGAGAATCTTATTACCCCGTCATTCTTATCGATCCTGTAAGATCCATTGGGATTTTTTTTAGAGAGGTCTTCGTTCGGATTAAAACCGGTAAAGCAAAATTCATATCTATTGACGTTCTCTCCATTGGGATCTTCATTCGGATCCAATGTTTCACTGGATTCTAAAATATTACCGTCATTATCGAAGAGTATGTTAAAATTATTGTCCTGAAGATATACCCTAGAGATACTAAGTGTTTTATTCTCGGTCATTGGATACAACACCCCTCTCTCATCGACCCAAGAGATACGTACATAGTTAACATAATCCTCGGGTAATGTGATCTGTAGGGAGCTACTAAGGTCAAGTTCTATAGCCTTGATCTCTTGCATGATGTCATAATACAACTCCCTCACTCCACGCATCGCCTGATACACTACCCTGTGCCTAGGTGTATTTCCAGTATAATCATCTTCTGACCTATTGGCCATGTAATCATTTATAACCTGTTCCATGGTTACATAGGAGTAGTCACCCCATTGTGATGAATCGTCTAAATATGCCTGTTCACTCATTAGTTATTGTCCTTTTGCATTAAAGTGTTCTTAAGCTGTTCCGCTACTTGGATAACCTCTCCTTCCCTCAAGTTGATACCAAAATAAGTCAACATCTCCAAAACAATGTTAGGAAACTCAGAGGGATGTAATTCAAAATCCTGATGATCCAGAGCCGATGGGTTGTAGAGAGGATCACCTGCAACTTCAGTATATGTCCACTTGGGGTCCAACGGTTGTCTCACGTATCTTATAGTGATATCACCTGTTATAGTATTTGGATATATGGTCACGTTGGAAGGCATTCTTTCATATACGGGATAAGTATCAGTTGGACCGGAAATGGAATTGTTCAAATAACCGACCTTGGATTTAACCAGCTTATCTACTACCTTATTGGTACTGGTGATTATACCATAATCCTCTATAAAATACAGATCAGAGGGGAGTGGGTATACCCCTCCGGCCTGAGCTATAGTTGTGGTAACACTAAATTGATTTATCCTTTCTTCTTGATTGTGTACAAGGTTACCGTAGCTCTCATTGGTAAGGCCCCGATTTTCCTTGTTCTTGTCCCTGTTGTGGTCTTCAAAATAACTTCTGAAGATGTTGTCCTGTACTTGTTTGGACAGATCATTGAATTCCTCAGGGGATACATAACCATCCTGCTCCTTGTTCACGATGGTCTGTAATGTTTTATAAACTTGATCTATCATAATCTGTTATATATCTGCAAATTTACATAAATTTTCCTTATACTAAAAAAGCCCCTAGATTTCTCTAAGGGCTTTATTACTTCAATATAGGAGACTAAATTGACTTGACAATTTTATCCAGTAAAAGGATACCATCGTCAGTGTCGAGAAATTCGATCAAGCAATCCGTAGGTTTGACACCTGCAGGTACATTGGTGATCGCCTCTTTATTATCAGTCCACAGTAGACTTCTACCGTCCCCGGATACTTTGATGATATTTTCCCCTAGTGCCCTAAGGGCCAAATACTTTCTTTTTACCGACTCATTGAACAAATCTATCTTTTGATCGGAATCTAAAAATGCATAAGCATTGTTATCGATAGCCCTATAAATGATCTGCCTTAATTCTGGCATGGTAAGGTATTTGACCTTTACGTAAGAACCTAGGATCGAAGATGCCAAAGTCTGTAGTTCATATAAACCGTCCTCTTCTTTTTGTTTTGCCCTTACGATACTTTTAAGATCTACTGTAAGATCTTCATACTCCAAAGTCTCTTCGGCCAACTGTTCATCGTTGATTTCTTCAAACAACGAACCTCCGTTCTTTTTATTGTCCGGGTGTGCATCCAAAAACAATTTAGTGGACACTTCTTCGGCCTTAGCCAAAAAATTACCGAATTGAAAAATAATAGGGTCTACGATCGCATGTTCACTTTGATCTTCGATGAAGATACTACGTTCGTTTTTACAGTGTCTGATAGGTCTTTGGTGCCCTAGTTTTTTATCGAAAACCAAAAGGTTACCTTTGTTTCCCACCTTGATGATATATGATCTGGGAGATATATCACTAACGAGTCTATACTCTTTCTCTACGAGATTATTCATTATGTTAAAATTAAATTAAAATAAAAAAAGGGAGGAGATAAACCCCTCCCTATATCTTAAGTGGATTATGATCCTTGGAACAACATAAAGTTGTTAGCACCAACAGTACAAAGACCTCTTTCAGAAAGGTGATGTACCTCCATCTTATCACTATCATTCGTGTAAACACCTCCGACACTACCTGTCACCCAAGTTTTGTACTTACGTGATTCGGTTGGAGATTGCTTGTACTTGATATGTAGGAAAGGAACTTTCACTTTATCACCGTCAGTTCCATACCCATCATAAACTTCCTTAGTACCTACTGGTAGCAATACCCCACGTACCTTACCGGCACCTGCTTGTACGGCACCTAACAAAGTAGGATCGTTAAGCAATTTCCAGTCAGTTTTGTGGAAGTTGTAAGTCCCCCTCTTGAATGAACGGAAGCCTAGGTCGATCGCTTGTTCTTTGTTGTCGAACACCCCGTAAGAAATACCACCAGAGTATCCAGCGTTAAGGTTTCCTAATAGGTTATCAACTGCCAACGAAGCATCTCTGTCAACGTAGTACATGTAGTCAGCGATCTTACCTTCTTTATCGAATTGCTTTAGGATGTTATCCCAGTCACTCAAGTCAACAGCGTCAGGCAATCCTTGGAACAAGTTACCTCTTTTTTCGATAGATTCGAAGAAACCTTCAGTACCTTTGAAACCGGCAACCTCAGCATCGGAACCAGCCTCAGCTTTGTTACCAAGAATCATGGCAAGCTCCAAACGGTCTTCCCATCTACGTCTTGTGTCCTCTTCAGACTTTAAGAACCAGTAGTAACCTTGTTTTGTTTTTACCCATCCGATGTTAGTGGCATCAGAACCAGAAACTTCGAATTTTTCTTTTAGGATAATAGGACTGTTTTCCAACACAGTGAAATCAGTCTCTAGAGACCCTTCCATACCGTTGGTACCTTTTCTAAATTCGGAACCATCGACGAATACGGTAATTCCTGTATTACCCAATCCTGTGAAACCTGCAAGCTTATAAGGAGCTACTGTGAAAGTATCCTTGGTTACTGCAGTAATAACACCGCGAAGTTTCACGGATCCATCAGAAATGTGAACGGTTTCGTTCAATCTGAAAACGTGGTCTGCTTTTGTGAAAACTGCATCAGAACGTGTAACATCGCTATAGTTAGTGTGTAGTCTTCCTTCTTCCGTCCAGATAAACTTATCTGATTGAGAAGGCTCTTCAGCACCCAACATGTACAACATACCTGTTATACTTTGGCTACCATACCTTGAAGCCATTTCTTCGTGAGTGTCAGGAAGAAATTGACTTGTAAAGTCATAATATGAAATGTAATTAGATGGCAATTGTACCTTCACTGAAGAAGGAGTAAGAGCACCTTGTGTTTGCGTTAAAGCCATTTTTTATAAAAATTATCTTGTTTTAAACCTTATTTTTGTTCCCCTTGGGGAGTTAAAATTTTCAGCACCTTCCACAATAATCTTATTTGACTCAGTAACAGCGGTATCCATAGTCTGCCTACTTTGTTGCAAAGTAATGTTCCTTGAGGTCACATCCTCTTGTTCCTTACCCTTTGCAATACCTTGTTGGTAAGCTAGTTCTATGATCTTATCCTTGTTCTGTAAGAACACGGAGTCCGCAACAACGGATTGAAAGTTATAACTACCATCTTCATTAAACCAATGAGGCATGTTCATAAATTCCTGCAATGTGGTTTTGTTGTCGGTTGTCAAGTTATAATCGATCGTCAAATCGTTGTCCAACTTTAACGGAATGGATTGAAATCCTTGAATAGTATTTTTAACGGATTCATTATAACTGTTAGCAGCTTGTTGGGCATTGGCCTGTTCTTGCTGATAGGTGTTATAGAAATCGATTTTCTGCTGTTGCTCTGTGGTAAGTGAGGCTTGTACTCCGGGCAGGGTGGTATCGAACTCACTCCTTAGGTTATTAAGCTCCTTCCTTCCGTCAACAGCAAACTTTTTCAAGTTCAGGCTTTTTCGTGCCTTATCTTCATCCAAATCGGTCTCAGATGGAATGTAATTCGCCATTTCAAGGTCTAACTCAGCTGGGGTCAAGTTGTATCTTAATTGCAGAATCTCTCTTGCAACGTCTACATCTGACATGGCATTGTAGTCTTTTTGAAATTTGGCCCAATCAGTTACCGGTCTACCTGTCCGTTTTCTCCACTCATAGATCTCTTTCAATTGAGGATCTTCATCAAGAGGATTAACTATTGGTTCAGGTTCTGTGAATAAATCATCCAAAGTAGTTATAGGTGTTCCTTGCCTGTCGCTAAGAAACTGCAAAACTACATCATCGTTTATTTCAGCAGTCGGTTGTTCTTGGACAACTGTCTCCTGTACTGGTGGCACAGGAGGTTGTGGTGGATCAACTGTCAATGAACTTGGATCTTGCACCGGCTCTTGAGCTGGGTTGGGATCCTGTTGAGGTTCCACTGGTGGTTCCTCTATAGTTGTTTGAGGGCTGGGATCTTGAGTCGTTTCTGCCGTAGGTTCGCCTACAGTCAAATCAATATCCCCATCCTCATTATACTTCAACTGTGACATTCAATTAATTTTAATTATATTATTCTCTGCAAATATAAGAAATATTTATACATGCTTTTTTATGCCGGATCCAACTCGCTCATTTCCACGGATCCGGATATTTGATCTTCACTACTTTCAAAGGTCAAAGGTTTACTTGTTTCCTTTTTCCTTTGTTCTATCATCTGTGAAGCTTGTGTGTTGTTACGATCTTGTCTTGAGGTTTTTTGTTTCTCCTTCATAAAATCAGAAGACTTTTGTGCATCTATTTGAAGACCTTGTAACCTCATATTATATGCAAATTCTTGCTCCATCAATCTAGACTTAGCGGCTTCCTCTGCAAGTATCTTATCTTGATCAGCTTGAGACTGTCTTTCTATCTTAGCTATGTCAGCCTCACTCTTGGCACTTATCTCCATTTGCTTTGCTTGTGCCGTCCTTTGAGCAGCTTCAGCATTAGCCTGTGCATTGACCTTAGCCATATGCTCCTCATGCTGTCTGATTTCTTTTTCCCTTTTAGAAGTCCTGATCTTAAGAACTTGATTCGCCACTTTGATACTCGATATATTTCTAATGTCGATAGCATCTTCAAGTTTGATCAAATTCTTTGAAAGGGCATTATTGATGTTAGCTTCAAGATACTGCCTCTCTTCAATATCCGGTTTTAGTTCTATATGGATACCGAAATCATGTAAATGATAATTTTCAATTGACTTCAATATCTCCACATTAATTTTTCCTATAGCTTGTATGTAAGCTTGTTTGAGATCACTATACTTAAAAATATCCTTAATCCTTAGAGTAAGGGCACTGGCCGTCCTTTCGGTTATATTCAACACGGAGTCCAAGACATGTCTTGTGGCAGTGTTGGAATTTAAGGCTGCTTGCTTTTGTACGGAAACCAGTGTATCAGGATGTGGCAACGAAGCATCGGCCCCTTGGGCTATCCCGATAGCATCTCTCAACAAATTAAGATTGTGGTTATACACGGTGATCATTTCCCCTATACCATCCGGAACACCATTCTTCAATTCTACGATAGGGTCTTTTCCGTAGTTGTAGTTACCTTCGGCATTGATCGAGCTTGACAAGACGTTACCGGTCTCATCATAGATTTTCATAAGTTCAAGTGGAGTCAAGGCATTACCTTCTCCTAATGTTACTTCACTTAATCCATCAACATCGATACGCACACCATTAGGTCTGGCTTTTGCGATAAGTTGTTGTAGTTTAATGTGGATCTGCTGCATTTGATCTACATATGGTATAACCCTTTCCACCAAACTTCTGGTCCTGTTTTGATAAAGCTCGGGTGCATACATCAAATAATCCGGAAGTGTTTTGTTTAAATATCCTTTTGGTCTGACCATATTTTCACAAAGGCCATAGTTGTACAGCATTTCAGTACCTAATACCAAACTACCTTTGTACCAAACGTCAATAGGTTTTTTAACAACATCATACCCTTTGTAAGAAGAGTCCGGCTTACTGAACGAGCTGTCCTTTTGGTTCATTTTGTAACCCCCGTTCTTATTGTATTTTTTCTTGTATGTAAGTGTGTTTTGAGCTTTAAAGGTAAAATTCAAGACATCTACCATCATACCGTCCATATCATCTTCACGATATGCTCTTGTGTTTGAATAACCGTGATATGTAGCCCATTCTGATGAGGATTTGGCAATATTCTTAAGATCTTCATCCGTAAAAGTGTTACCAGAAATCCTTTTTAGTTCTCCAATGGTGATACGCTGTACCTCCCCATAATAATACACATTTTTAAAATCCCTGTGCTCAGGGTATGAATATACCATATCGGCAGGATCTGCATAATCCAATACAATACCTTTGACCGGATCGGTTTTGTGTTTAATAGCACCTATACCCAACACGGTTATATCCTCCATCACTTTAGACTGGATCTCATCAAAATCATTCAAGGCGAACGTATATTTGATAGCCTCTTCCGTAGCTATTTCAATACTAGGTTTGTATTTAAGTTGCATGTAAAGATCAATCTCCTCTTGTGATTCGGGTATCGAATCTATATCCCCCGAGAACATACCTACATTCAAAAGATCCTTAGCATCTCTCAACATATCTTTGGATACCATCATATCCTCAAGATTTGACTTAAACTTGTCACGCAGATCAGTAGAGTATTTGTCCGTGGCCTCGGCATTTACGTTATAAAGCCTTTCGGACATTTGATTGACGATAAGTTTAACGAACTTAGGTACCACCTGAATAGGCCTCCAATCATAATTTGTATAGGAATTACCATCCGACTCACCTACCAATAACTTTTTGTAAAGATCGGTGGACTGCTCCCCACGAGCATACATTCTTAATCTATGATAATTATCTTTTCTGGACAAATACCTGCACTGCTCCCCTACGGATGTCTTCGAAAACCATTCGTATTCAACAGCCTTAGCCCAAGCCAAGCCATATTCTTTATCGTTTTTTTCCGAATCCGAGGCAAGTGGATCAGGGAAACCTCTGTATTGTATTTTCATATTACTTTTGAGTTACCAGAGAACTTATGTTCCCAGTATTTTTATATTGTCTGAAAAACTGATTGATGTTAGTCTTTTTTCTTTCTTGTTTTTTACCTCGATATTTCTCAGTACTACAAGCCATAATGGCCAATCCACTGGAAATCGTGGCATCATATTCCGTTCTATTGTCAGGATCAAAAGCAAGCCAATCTTTTAATGTTTCATTAAATGGCATATCACCCATTTCGCCTATCTCCCTGACCTTACGTATTTCATCCCTATAAACACCTACATAGTTCTCTACCCATGCACCGATGGCATTCATGTGAGAATCCAATATATCTTTGGAAGACATTAATTGTCCTCCGTATTCTTTTTCATTGTCATTAAGTTTTTCTTTAGGTCTATCCAATCTATCCATAGCGAAGGGTCTATAACCCCTGTTTCGCATATGTCTCAATAAATCTATACGGTTACTTTCAACCAGTATAGGAGAGCCATAATATCTGATACACTTTATAACATCCTCAAAGAAAATTCTTTCATCGGAAGGTCTTGAGATATATTCTATTACAAATTTATTGTTTGGACCTGCATCCGGTATCGTTACGGTTTTTCCATGAAGACCTCCTTTAGAGCCTTTTCCATGTGTACTCTTTAATGAAAAAGGGTCACACCCGAACCTTACGAAGTTTTGGTTCATAGGGTAAAACTTACCCCTTATTTCTTTGACATTGTTGGCAAAGTCTTGGGTATTGTCCAAAAGGGAGGGGAGCCAAGATACCTTGAACCTTCCATCCCTTCTCTGATTGAATATTACATCTCCATCAACCCCATCTTTCCAATCAAAATTACCGATCATATATCTAGACTCTTCAGGAGTCTCTTTGTTGTATTCGATCTGCTCATAGAGCTTGGTCATGTTGAACACACACTCATTGGATTCATCTCTCATGGCATGCTCCATGGTCCTCGGATAAGTCCTATATTGTTCATTCAAAAACTTATCCCCTTGTCTTTCAAGTTGAGCTTCGGTAGCTTTTAGTCTATCTAAAGACCCCTCTTTTATAGGATCCCCTAAGACGTTTAAAGTTCCTTCTGGAGGAGTGGTTTCCCAACATTTGCCATAGATATCGGTATACTCCTCCATATTCTTTTGAGCAGGTAGAAAGTGGATATACAACCCTGTAGGTGTCATCTTTGTAATAGGATCCCTATCCTTTATAAAAGAACCTTTGATAAGATCCACCCCTTGTTGACCCCCTTTTTTCATAGCACCCATAGTAGATCCAATAAACGCTTTTCCGACCACCCTACCGTTAGGTACCATGGTCGGACGGATCATACCAATGTGGACGATATAATCTTGAGGCCTTTCCCATTTATATGCTTCATCACCCAAGTAGCCATCGAGTTTAACGGAGTCATAAGATCCATTAAGGGTCGGTCTGTGGTCCACTACGGTATTGAGATAATCCTCGATATCGATCTTCCTTGACTTTTTGGTCTCTTTCGTGTTGTCCGAAGGCTTACCAAAATATAATTCTTTAGGTGAATCGACTTTACCCTTTACAACAGGTCTGAAATAGAAAGGAAGTGATTGAAACATGTAGGAATACTTTTCCCAAACTTCTTCAACATCATTACCTGATTTACTGGTCATACCATACTTACCATTGGCTGTGGATGTGGCCATGTTCATTAAAATCGCAAGGACACTATATGTAAAACCGGTACGTCTTGATTTTAAGAAGATCTGTCCGAAACACCTTTTATCAACAATACAAGCTTCAAGATGATAAAACATATGCAACTGGGCATACCTAAAGTTCATATAACCTTTGTTATCGAACATTTGACACCACTGAAGTGCAAAGTAGTTATTACCTGTGAGATAGACAGGAGTTCCGTTGTTCATAAACCAAACACCTTCTCTTCTTCTTCTGAATTCCTCCATGATGTAATCATGAAAAGAATCTATATTATCAGGGGTAATATTCTTAGGAGGCTCTACCCTTCTCCAATATTGATCTTTTTTAGGGTACTCCGAAAATAAGATCTTTTTCTTATCTTTAGGTGGTTTGGGTAGGATGATATTAAGTTCGTCCAAAGTTATCATCTCCCCCTTGGTACCCTTAGGATCGATTATAACGGCATCCCGATCTTCTTCATACCAATTTTTGTGATAATTCTCTTTTGGAAAAAATTCACCCTTGGCATATCTCTCAGGATAACCTATCTCAAACTCCTTGTCTATAAAATCAAAAGACTCTATTTCAAGGTCCTGTTTGAGTTTATTTATGTCAGAACCTAGTTCATAAACCGCATTCAACAAAACAGGTTTAGCCTTTATCGCAGTAGCGAATCTAGCCGGATCAAGTTCATTATAATCAATACCATGGGCCAAAGCCTCCCTTAAAAATTCTAACGCATTATCGCCTGCATCGACCAGTCGGCTAACATAGTCAACCACCTTATCTTTACTTGGTGCATTAGGAGAGTTGACCCATTTATTCAACATATCCTTGGCATGCTTAAAAGTGGAAACCTTGGAATCAATGACAGATATCATCTTGTCATCTTTCATAAGATCCGATCCCTCTTGGAACACCTTGGCCGTTTTTATACGGGTAAGAAGTATTTTCCTATCTGTGGGTACTCTCTGTTTGTTTTTAACGATGTGATAAGTTATGGTCACAGAATTCTCATCCAAAGACTTTACCAAGCCTTTGACTTTTTGACCACTCTTGACATGAATTACGGTATTCCAACCTACGAACTTATCAAAGTCAGTAAAATCGGTGAGGTTTTTGTCTAAACCAATATCATAGTTCAAACCCTCTATAACCGTATCAAGTGCAGATTCAATCTGTGACGATAAACCTTTCATTCAAACTTACCTAATATATCACTGGTTTTCATCCTATAAAGGACTTGACCTTCTATTTCAAATTCATACTCACTATCATCCTTAAAAAATACTTTGTCACCTACTTTAAGACCCCAAGACTCTAGTTCTTTGTTGATGTATTTTATATAACCTGTATTCTTAACTTCCTTCTCTTTGGTCGTCAAATAAATACCAGTTTTTGAAATTTCTGGCTTTTTTTTGATAGGCTCTATAAATACAAATGGATCCAAACCATACCACACGCCATCCCTTTTATACAAAAAGATTTCGGTGGGTGGCACAAAATAATAATTATCCTTTATCCAATAGTCGCTTCGGACCTCTCTACCCTTGACATCGTTTTTTCTTCTGAGGATATTGTGGTGTATGATTATAACATCACCTTCCTGTAGTATCAAACCCTTAGGTACCGATACTACTTCAACTTGTCGGTTTATGTTGGACACACTTTCAATTGTAGTATTAACAATGATTTTCTGCCCTCCACTTAAAGTCACCTCATTATTGTAGTCCTGTTCGGACTCTACAATAACATACTTTACAGCTTTCATTTACTCGAAGTCTATGTTATTTTCAACAACACAGGGAACATCAATTACAGTTTTCCAAAGAACTTGTGCAACGACTTGTGTATCAAATTCGGGTACATTTTTGATGTAGATGTTATAAGCAATCTTATTCATTGCCAAAAGATCCCCATCCAAATAAATACCGCAGATCTCATACCTAGTTCCGTTAAGGTTTAATTTATGTTTAAGTTGGTAGTGTAGAGCCCCATTTGGATAGCCCTCCCCTACGGAAATTTTTCTAATTACAGCACTCATTATTTAATTTATTTATAATAAGTACAAAATTAATAAAAATTCTAAATGCTATTTTCTCCGTTCATTATTGTTTGAAAGTCTCCTGCATAAAACGCTGCACACATCTCAAGGTTGGTGTATCCTGCAGTGTTGACTACCGTAAAAGTCCCAAAGTCCCAATTCGTGTGGACTCCATTTTTTTGATTCACCCCAACAGTTAAATGCGAATGTTGGTTTTTAAACCAATCAGGTATATAATCACCAGATGTTGCAGAATACAAAGACTCTCCTGAGAAAGTGGATCCATCCCAAGAGGCTGTTGATCTATAAGTAGATTCCGTAGTTGCGTTATTAGCTGCCTTACTTATGTAATCAGCATCTTTGTCATCATTACCATACCATGGACTACCATCAGCATTAATACCCCTATTGTGGCCACACCCTGACCTAGCTTTAGCTGGCGTTTGGGCTGCTGTCCAATATCCGTCTTGAGGGGGTGTCCAACTAAATTGTTGTGTAGTTGTAAAAAATTCAGTTGGAACAGGCCCATCTTGTGTAACAGGAACCCCGTAGTAAGTTTCAGATTCAGTATCAAACCATGTGTATATATCACTTTGAAGATTACTTGCGGTGTTGGTATTTATAAGATCTATGTGATTAAATGCCGAAAAGATATTAGGTTCATCAGAACCCCAATCATTACCTTGATTCAACTTATTACCCCTGATAGTAGGACTAGCCAACCCTAGTGTAAGCTGCCCTGCTTGCATATAATTTCTATGAAAGTCTATATCCACAGGTTCGTTCATCCTTGATAACCGAGCACTCCAATTTACAATATAGTTATTGAAATTTTCGAACCTTCCCCTAGCATTAGTGTTAGGAAAACGGTGAGATACATTATAGGCAAAATTTCTAGCCCAAGTGTGGTTACCTAAATCCTGTGTACGTCCTGCAACATTATTTACATCAGTATTTATAATACTACCTGTGTTGTGAGCAGGATCTCCTTCTGCCATGATATTATAAGCAAAAGTAGATCTACTGTCAGCTCCGACTCCGGGGTCGGAACTGTTTATATTTAATGTCCACTGTTGATCTAATCCATATCTAAAAGAACAATGGTCTATATAAACACTAGTTCCTTTATCTAATCTAAGAGTGTTGAAAGGATCAAAACAATCTACATTTACAGTACAACCTAAAGCTCTATCCCCTCTAGAGGTTATATGTCTCATAACATAATTACCTATTTGATTGGTAAAGAAATTATCAGATCTTACTGTAAGACCATTTCTTGGAGCAAACTGACCCCAAACATAAAAATCCCCGTCAAACCCAGCTGCTGAATTAACCTGTAAATTAACTAAATCCAACTCCCCCTCTACTTTAATAAGAATTATCCTCTCTCCAGATTGTTGTAAAGCATCTTTAAAAGACCCGGCACCAGAAGCATTTAAGTTCGTTACTTCATATACCGTAGCAGTAGAAGTATTTATAGAGGCTCCTGAACCTGCTCCAAAAGCCCCGGGAAATGCTTTTTTAGTTGCTAATGTTATTTCAGGTACTCCGGGTGAATCTGAATCTCCTACTTGTCTAAATAAATTTGTAGTTGACGTGCCTAGTCTACCTTTTATACCAACGGTTGTTCCTAAATTAGTGCTCATTATACTTCTTCAATTACTATATTATCTATAACTACAGCGTCCGTAGCTACTGCCGAGGATGTAAAATTAAATCTTAAAAAAATATTTCCACTTGCGGCTGTGGTCTGATTACTAAAAGTTTCAGTTGTATATGTAACAGGGTTCGACCCTGTTCTCAAAGCCCCATTTAAATCAGCAGTCCACCCCTCGAAAGTTTGCAACTGCATTCTATAATTAAAACTGCCTACTGTTTTTTTGTGGTCTACTGTTATGTTATACGCAGTGTTGTAACTTAAGTAAGAGGTTAAATTAACCCTAAAAACAGTTGCTCCATTTGAATCACATACACATTCAATAGCGTAAGTTCCATCAGAGGGATCCGTTACGGAATTTATACTTCCTGTACCTGAAAAGACAGACCAGCCATTAGTATTATTACCCTCATTAGTAGGATCTGCAGCATCTTGTCCATCATATATAGCAGATGGTGCTATATTGATCAATGCGTTTCTTCTTTGTTGTATTACCTTAATGTTCATTAGATTTCCAAGAAATAATATTCACTAACATTACCGTTATTCTCCACAATCATATACATATCGGTAGAGGCTGCAAAGGCACTTCCTGTTATAAGGGTTGCCCCTGTAACGGTAGGTTGTGAGGCTGCGTTGATTCTAACCTTAGCCCAACCCCCTAAATTACTAGCAGAAATAGTATAAGATGTAGCTGTGTTGGCAGAGGACATGTTATAATAAAAACCTCCATGATACTCTAAGTTAAGTGCGGTACCTGTACCTGACTGGGGTTGTGAAAGATCAACAGCATCCGTAATCTCATAGATTGTATTGGCATCAGGACTTCCGATAGCATCATAACCCGCTTGGGTTATAGCCACTAAATTATTTATCTGAGTTGCACCTGTAAGACCGGTTATATCCGACTCTACATAATTATCATCGGATATTTGAGATTTAGTGATAGAAAGAGCTGCTTGATGTTGTGTCACACTACCCTCTGATATTCTAGCAGAAGCAAAAGTTCCACTTTGTATATCATCGGCAGCTAAAGCCCTAGCCCCAAAATTAGATCCATCAGCCACCAAAACGTTTTTATCCGTTGGTGTTGCTGAGGACACATCACTTAAGTTTATAAGAGATCCACTACCCCCTTGATTCAAGATTAACCAGCTTGCATCGTGGTATAATCTTAACTCTTCTGTTGGTCCATCCCATATAATAGTACCTTCAGTGGGTGTTGTTACCGTTGTTGAAGTGGCCACCCCTTGATTGTAAACATTATAAGGAGAACTAAAAAAAATAGGATCTACACTATCATTATCTATATTAGAAATGGTATTTGCCCTAAATTGATCTTTAGTAACCCTCATTACATCTGTGCCCGATCCATTAGTTATATTAAAAACGGTGGATACTCCGGAAAGATTTAAATTCCTCTCGGCATCAGTAATATTCAAATCACTGTTTGAAATATTAGTTGAAGACCCTTGTGTAAGGTCTAGCCAAGTACTTCCATTGTATAGATATAATATACCTCCATCATAATTCAAAGTACCCGATGAAGGTAAACCTCCATCTACAGTGGCTCTAGCTATCTCAGCAAATCTAACAGGAGAGCTTATGGTAATTCTGTCAGTATTCGTACCACTGATATTACTTATTCTGCTTAACTGCACTTCAGTGCTATCTACCCTAAAAACATTAGTTGAATCGTTAAAAGTAATAGTTAAAGAACTATTATTTCCAACATCCAATACCCTTGCTGTAGAACCGCTTATTACTTGATCTGTAGCACTTAAAGATGGATTTGAATAATCAGATACATCAGATAAAAGTAAAGGCCTTAATTCCGCTATGTTACTTACATTGACAATAAATGCATTTCCGGCTACGGTATTCGTAGTATCTATTTTAGCCAGAGAGGCTTTTTCCGCATCAGTGAAAGCATTTGTGTCAGCCTCCGCTTCATATAAGGCTTTTATTTCAGATCCGGTCTGATCACCAGTCGCACCGGTTTCCACTCCATTTAACTTAGATAGTAGAGCATCTGTAAATGCATTGGTATCAAGGTTGGATTCATACTTTGTTTTTATAGTGGCTGCATCGTCCGGAATACCTGCTCCTGTAGAAAGTACGAAATCATTATCATCATCGTCCCAAATATACATATTGACATCCGTGCCTACACCGGGGTCTACATAACCATATGTACCCGCTGAAGGTGATGGGTTAGCCACCTGTAATGCTGCCAAAGAAAGATAAGTTCCTAAGAACCTGTTATCCTCTAATCCCGCTAATTTACTTTTTTCAGAATCCGTAAAAGCATTAGTATCTGAGTTTGACTCATATAAAGTTTTAACTTCTAAGGCAGTAAAACCAGACTCTACAAAAGCTGCTATTTGATCTATAGAGAATGTCACGGTATTACCTCCAACGTCAGTTCCTATAACATATTCCTCACCTGTTAGGACAGAGTCTAAGGGATATTTTGTTTGATTGCTTATTTTTCCCATTTAAAATATTTTTATGGTTTTAGTTGCCCAAACGGTACCTTGGGTATCATATGAAACGGAAAATGTATTTCCTTTTTTATTTATGAACATCAATTCGGCTTTGATCACAGGTCTATTGTTTAATGGATCTGCTAGAGGTATACCGACCCCTCCTCCTATATTAAACTGTCCTTTTTTAGAAACTCTAATAGTATCCCTTATAACCAACTCCCTTTCCTTCAAAGTAGTTGTTATGGATTGTTCCAAGATCTCTCCTCTTGTTTTAGTGTACACGTTTGTAAGCTGTAAAGAATCTTCAAATGGTACATTATACTCTTTGATAGCTATAGCTTCCTTAAATGCACTATCCTTTTGGGTACCTTCCTTAAGTTTTAAGTACTCTTTGTAGATACTGGAATCTATTTGTTTTACAACTTTAATCTCAGGCTCCGGTACTATAGTATCAAATTTCGTTGTAACCTCAGGTATTTTGATTATTTTTTCTACAGGTATTTTAATTACCTCTGGCTCTTTGTTACACTGTTGGAGCCATAATACCAGAAAGACCCCTGTTAACAAGGGCCATAAGATTCCTAAATTATTCTTGATCCAATTCATTATACATTTTTAACAAAAGTCCATTTACTGTTCGGAGTGGATTCAAAGACCTGTCTTTGTCCATCTGAAGTAGCTTTATAATCACAATGGATAAAAGAACTATAAACTGCCATCCGAGTATAATCCGTGTGTTCTATGATCAAATTTAAAAGATCTTTGTTGTTTTTAGTAAATTGGGAACAAGTCCAATCTACGGCACCCTTTCCTTTGAAAGTGTGTTGACTATTTCCATTTCTTCCTTTTGATTTTTCCCAAGCCGGTGATCTATACCCTGATTCCTGTGAAGGCCAAATAGCCTTTTTGAAAACGTTCCTCACCCTTTGCATAGGTTGTATGTGCCACTTTAAAATCTTGTCACACACATCCTCCGGAATGGGTTTTCCGGAAATATTAAATTCAGATAAACTGAAATTTATTTTACTCATCTCCTTTTAAATCCTTAATATCAGAAGAGATTTCTTTTGTTCTGCTGATAAGGTTTTTTAATTCTTTATAAATATCCACCCCTCTGACGGCCTTATAATTTTCATTGATAGATTTCATTTCAATGTAAACCAAAATAAGGGCCATGACTTTTACTACCAATCCGTCCACTGAAAACCACATTTCCAAGATATCACCTATGATAAAAACATCCAACAAGTAAGCTAATAATAAAGATCCTTGATAAAGAAACATTTTAGATATGATAGCCGAAAGACCTTTTGACGTAATAGGTACTTTATTTTTTCTAGACTTCCATATCCCTGTTGCAGTATCAAAAAATATGAAGGCTCCAACAGTGATAAGTATTCCGATTATGGGTGCAAAAAAGGCTAAAATCGGGATTACAAAATTCTCAGCTTTTTCTGTAATTTTTTGTAAATAATAACTTATGTTTATAGTTTTCCTATTAATCATTGTGTTTGTCTATTAGAATACAAAGATAATAAATTATCTAAGTTTCTTTTTCTGTGTTATTTACCGCCTTCGTTGCCTGTCTTTTGGTGATTTCCATGTCCAAAATAAGTTGATCTTTTTCAGCAGTGGACCATGGTGAAGAACCTCCTCCGGGAGACACATCATTCTCTCCAGCGATCTCTTCTCCATCCGATGGTAATTTATCCCAAATGTCAGCCAACTGCTGTGCTTGGGTGGCTGTAAGTCCACCACCACCGGATGTTGACACACCTTGGGCATTTACCGAGGCACTTACGTTTATGGTACTTTGTCCTACAGGATTTGCAACACTTACGATACCATCATCACTAAAAAGATTCCCTGAAAGGGTTACTTGATGGTTATGATCAGCTGCCATAACCTTCCATCCATTTACCAATAGAAAAGTGGTACCGGTAAACAAACCAGTTGCCCCGATCGGTGTACCCCCTTCAACAGTGAAAGCAGCATCGAACTCACCATTTCCAGATTGCACCCACCTTTTCCAAGCAGAGTATAAATCCCTACCTACTAAAAAAGTAGTGTTACCCGAACCTGCTGGTTCTTTTATTATTTTTGTAGTCCCATCAAATGAAAAATCCGCCATATTATGGGTTTAAGAATTGTCTATCCACTCGTTGCACAACAGGGACAAAAGTATCTGAGCTTGTATCTACTGCTTTTAACCGAATGTTTTGATAGTTTAAATTTAATATACTAATATCTATAGAACTTGTTTGTAAACTTGTTATCCAATCACCGCTTGTACTCTCTATCCCCGCTACCTCTGTAGTTGTACCAGTTTCATAAACTCTTACTTCAGTATTGTTTTGTAATCCTGAAACAGTAAGTGTACTAGGAGTTATCAGATTAACAGTTCCTCCATAAGGAGTTTCTATTTTATCAGCTGTTAGATTAGATCCATTCAAATTATTAGCAGTAAGTGTATTACTTCCTACATATAAAACTTGAATACTAGTACCATCATTAAATGTAATGTTGTCAAAGTCAAGTGTAAAATCTCCATCGGTACAATTCTCTATTCTAAATGTAGATGCTGCATCAGGTCGGGTAGTACTTGTATATACATCAAGTGCTGTCTGCATATTAGCTTGAGTATCCGACGTTATTGTAATCTCAGATCTAGCTCCTTGAACGAATAAGTCAGATCTAACAGTTGACTCAGATAAGAATACTGTCCAAGATGCCCAATCCTGATAATAACTTGTTACAGCGGCAGGGAATATAATATCAGTACCGAATACTTCCAATGTACCTGAAGCATCTCCCCATCCTATATCTCCTGAGTGACCATCTAAATCTGTAGAGACTAATGGGTTACCAAATGTTACGGATTGGAGTTTTCCATCTACTAAAAGATCAAATCTACCAGTAGTAGTGTAGTCAAATCTAAATAAAATGTGATAGTCTCTGTTAGGTTGCAATTTAAAGTCAGAATAAGCATGAACGTTGTCATCACCTGTGTCTGCCATCTGAGCAATCAAAACACCACCTATACCCATAAAGAATGCAAGGTTGTTTACTCCCCCACCTTCTTCATAAAAGCAAACAAAGGAATCTTGTACTGATGTTATTCTTACCCATCCCCCCATACTCCTTGTGGTCTCTATTTCACCATTCATAAAGTCGGAGTTGGGCGGTTCAATTCGCTGCCCCTGTTCGGATATTGTAAAAGCATGTGACCTACCCCTACTTAAAGGATTAGTTGTAAACCCCGGTGAACCTGCGGTTACGCTACAGTTGTTAGGTCCTTGATCACCTATATCATTGTAAGTGTTATTGAACGTCCAATAATGATCTGGATTTAAATTACCTATAACAGTTTCGTAAGGAAAAACCCCTACATTTACAGCAAATGGAGTTGACTCTAGCCCACCATCTGAGGTGACAACAAGGTAAACTGTAGTATCATCTGGTAAAGAGCCGCGAACCGTATCAATCTGGATAGAAGTATCAGACCAAGAATCTATTGTTTGAACAGTCTTAGTAGTACCTGCTTGATCATCCCAGAACTCTACTTTACCTGCACCTTGTAAAGCTTGAAAGTTACCACCTGTTATAACCAGATTTGTAGACTCCCAAGTAAACGACTCTGTAGTATTAAAGTCTGTTATATTAGGAGGGAAAGTGTAGGCTCCAAAAACAGATGATAATGAAAGGGTACTAAACTGTCCTGAGTCATTATTAAGTGTACCAGTCACCCCCGTAGGATTTATACTAACCTCAATAGAACTATTAGCTAAAGGTATCTGAACGACCCCCGCTATATTAACTGCTGTCGTACCAGAGCCACCACTGTTTCTGTGATACATACCAGCAGACATATAGTTTACATTTACATCGTCTACTTGAAATGTAAGTTCTGGGTAAGCTCTCTGAGGTGTGTCGGGAGAGGCTTGACTGAACGTAGCAAAAGATAGAACGTAGTCTGCTTGATCTACATCTATATTACTAGTTCCTGCTGTAGCAGTAAAAGAACCTGTATCTATATGAGGTAAAGTATCAAAAGTAAAATCACCAGAAGCGTTGTAGTCCCCCGTAGTTGCTTCCATGATAGCAGTCTCAGAACCTGAAGGTAATTGCCACATTTGAAAAGTAGCACCAGCCGCAGCCGTAATAGTGGCACTTGTAGGACATGACCACCTAACTCTGAACGTATCATTAGCGTTAACATCCACTAAACCCATCCAAGTAATCGCACCGTCTTGACACCCATCGGCTCCTCTTATATAACAAAAAGAATAAGACCCAACAACAGGAGTAGTACTATTTCTTTCAATGAACCCCACAGCGTCTTCACGTCCCGTAGAGGTTTGAGATAGATCAAGACTGTAAGTCATTAAATATCTACCTGCGTTAGAGACAGTTACAATATCTCCTGTTCTACTAAAACCCGTGTCTTGTTGATCGTTGATTTTTATATTTAAAGTACGAATCGTAGTACCTGTAGTAGCTTCGGATGCAGAAGTAGAATAAAGTCCATAGTTATCTGTAGCGTCTAATTGTATAATTTGTACGCCCCCAACTCCCGGAACTCTGTCAACCGTTCCTGCAGTAGAGTCGTCTGTACGATAAAATCTAATAAAGTAATCTGTATCGTTTGCAGTAACATCGAGAATCATTCCTCCTGATAATACACAGTCTTGTTGTCCCGAAGATTTACGAATAAAATCTTGACTATAGCCTCCAACAACGCCTACACCAGATTCGTGGATCTCTCCTTGAATCTCTATACGTTCGTTGTTGGTTGTATCGGTAGTGTTGAATTTCTCCGAGTACATTATTAGATACTTACCTATATCTAATTGAAAGTTCCCACCAGAATAATTTACAGCAGATCCTTCGTTTAAGGCAACAGTATCCCAAGTACTATCTAAATTAGTACCAGCATTAGGAACAGAAGTTGTATCTCCTGCGTTCCTTCTAATATAAATATCTCCTACTGCCATTATGAATTATCGTATTGTCTGTCTAAGAATTGAGTTGCTTCAATTGATAAATCAGCAGTGATTGGAATACTACTAAGTTTACCTATTTCATAATTTAAAGATATAAATCTAATATCTATAGGTGTTTGAGAAATAGTTGCTGAGAAAGTACCTGTTGTAACAGTTTCTTGACCAGCTAATTCTGTTCGTGTTCCTGCTAAATATACTCTTACTTCTGTAGGATTTTGCAATCCTGTTATAGTTAATTGTGCAGGATTTAAAAAAGTAACATTAGCATTACTAAGACTTCCATCACTTCCATTACTGTTTGTCCAGAATAAAGTACCTCCACCTTCGTATCTTACATGCATGCTAGCCCTGGGGTTGAAGGTAATATTATCCGCTGTAAGATTTAGATCCCCTCCACCGGTAACTTCTTCAACAAGGATACAAAGAGGTACATCAGGTCTTATAGTATCTGCAATGGCATCCAAAGCTATTTGCATATTAGCCTCAGTATCTGCACTTATTGTTACATCTGGTATTGCTCCGGGGCTAAACAAATCATCTCTAATTTGCGTTGCTGTAATATTTTGCGCATCTGCTCCTTCCCAAGTCCACCATTCTGCCCAAAAACCATTTACAGGAGCTTTAATAATTACACTTTCAGTACCTACACTAACTTCAGTTCCTAATACTCCATTTTCTCCCCATGTATGAGCTGAAGTATGAGCTGTCATAGTATTATTATCAGCAGTTACTCCATCCTTGTTAGAAGTTTGCTTAACTCCGTCTATATAAAATTCTATCTCATCTCCTCGGTTTGATCCTAAATATCTAACAAAAAAGTGATAGGGTCTATTTGGAGTTAAAGCAAAATCAGAAAATATTTGTACAAGAACAGGGGATAAGGAGTCTTTCACTTGCAACATAACATTATTTCCTGCCCAAAGAAATATAGCGAAACCAGCAGTGTTATCTCCTTGCTTATATATTAAGCAGGGTGGGCCTTGAATAGCACTTACTTGAAACCAACCTTGAAATGCGTACCTGTTAAAGCCTGCACTACCTGTATCAGTAGTAGTAGCTACAGTAGCAAGATCATCTCTACCATTTGTCTGGTAAGAATGAGTAGCGTCTCTCGTAATAGGTGTAGTAACAAACGACCCACCAGTATTAGTAACCGTTAAGCTACCAACACTATCCGTGAGAACGTTATTAAAAGACCATCTATGGTCGGCACCTAAAAGTGTATCCCCGTATGCCATGTTTTATTATGCTGGGTTATCATAGTTACGCTCTACCGCTGCTACGAAGTTTATAATGTTGGCATTTGATCTACTGATCGTAGCCGTTGTTTTTACATACTGTCCTGTATCCAATCCAATAGCGATGGCTGTTACATTGGCATCCGTACCGGGAGTTCTATTACCTTGGTTGTTACCATCGTAATCAAAAGTAAAAGCAATACTAGATCCTGTTACGGAACCAGCTAGATCGGCACCAGCATTGTCATCCACTAAGATAGCACCTGAATTACCGAACTCATCCCCAGCATCCACTCCATCAGTAAAGTATACCCTGTAGACCGCATCCGCATCGTTTACCAAGTTGGTGTTAAATTCCAAAGTACCAGCCGCAACGAATGGGAAGGTCCTTTCAGTACCTGTGTTGTCCACAAAGGCAAGGTCATTAGTGTCGATCGTGTTAAAGTTGTCTATGTAAACCCCAGTACCCCCTCCTTGATAATTCGAAGAAGCTTGTCTTGTTTTAAGGGTCGAACCAACGAACTCCAATAGTTCGGGCATCACGTTACCGATCAATGATCCGGCTCCTCCATCTTGGTCGTTCGACTGACGTAGAGCCCATTGCACATATTCGTAAATTTGTTGTTTGGTACCGTTGTTACCATCGATGATGATACCGAAATCCCTGTTGGTACCACCGATATTCCTAGACTGTGGAGTGGCGAAAAATTCAATACTCATTCCACTATAAGGAGCTACATCGGCAATACCATTGGTATCGGCATCGATACCGGTATCAGCAACAACAATGTTAAGGTCGTCCCCTGTACCTACAGGGAAGGAATACTGAATAGGAGAGAGTAGATTGGTCTGACCTACAGCAGCTAGATCCGAACTGGAGAACAACTGGGCCTGTTCCCTATTGTAAATAGTAAAACTCGTAGTCCTACTAAAACCATCGGCATAATCCCCATCCCCATTAGGGTCGGAAATAATTTGTACCGCTTCGTTTACGGCACCCGGGAAGGTAAAGTCCACCGCACCTACACCAAGGTCGTAATAAAGTTGGTCATCGGACTCGATGTTACCAAGAGCCGTAATGTTCGCCCTAAAATCAGTGATGTTACCACTGGTGTTCCTAACCAGCCATCCACCTGAACGAACGGTTTGTCTTGTTGTATCATCGGCCCAATCCCATCCTTCTACAAGTTCGTAGAAAGCATCCGTAATAGGGATCATAGGAAAATCGAAAGCCGCTAAGTTTTTTGTGAGTGGGTCGTTCTTCCACTCTTCCTTTAAAAAGGAATAGACCGCTTTTTCGGTAACACCATCCTGAGCTATCAGAGTACCCTGACCCGGAACCAACTTAATGGTTTGGGCAGATGTATTGATATACACATTGGTAGAACCGTCGTCCAAAGCTGAGTCCGTTAATAAATCTGGGTCAATAATAAGTGCCATGTGTTATAAATAATTGTGTTATACATAAACAAGGGTAGCCCTTTCAGGCCATGCAGAATCAATATCAAAATAGCTCTGGTTATTACCGAAAACTGCTTTGGTCTTTTGAAGCACGTCTGTCTTAAGATACCTGTTAATGACCCAGTTGCCATCCGAATTTACACCACCGTGGTAATCATAAAGTGAAACCGAATCCTCTACATCATCATATTGGATATCGAGCATCCCCAACAAACTCTCGAACAATTCGAATATCTTGTTCAGCTGATAGTTTTTGGTCACTCCCGTAGCAGCCTCACTGCCCACCACAAAGTCCGATACGGATACCGGGTCGTCAAGTTCATATCTAGAGGTATTGTTAATCCTAGCCATATTAAATAATTCCTTAACTTTGTATGCAAATATACGAATTATTACTTAAATTTAATTTTGCAACTATTTTAACATTTTTAACATATGGGATCAAGTACCGAGTATTACAGAAAGAACGCAGCCGCCAGAAAAAAGAAAGCAGCAACAGATAAAAAAATTAATGCAAGACCTGCACAGAAAAAGAAAAGAGCAGAGGCTAATAAAGCTAGAAGAAAAGCTAAAGCTGCTGGTAAGAATATAAAAGGTAAGGATGCCTCTCACACTAAAAATGGAATTGTTTTTAAAAAATCATCCATTAATAGAGGTTCTAAATCAGATTCAGCAGGTGATAAAAAAGCTAGGGGTGGTAGAAAAAAGAAATAGAGAAAGTCATAATAAAAAATGTTTTTGGAAAGGTGCTAAATATAAAAGTATTAGGGAATGTTCAAGAAAAGAGAATATACCTTTTAGTACTGTTCAAAAATATTTAAATTGGAATAAAATACAAAATTGTTATTTATTATAAATGTCTGAACTTAAATTTAATCAAAAAAAATACTTAGAGTTACAAGAGCAAGAAGATGTCTACCTAAATGCCCGAAGGAGTGACAAGGGTATGAAACAGGTGATCTATCGGACCAAATCCAAAAAAACCCCAGAGGTATTCGAGAACCATCAAAAATACAACTTTCTACAATACATACACATGGTTTATGAATGGGCCGAAAAAACCTCCGGCCTCACCCGGGAAGAAATAGACTTCCTTCTTTATGCCAATCCTATAGGTGTGTTCAATAAGTTCCAAGTGCAGAATATGATAAAGACCACCAAGATGAACAGGAAGGTCACACTGAACCGTTTGATAGAAAAAGGAGCTATCAAAATGTGTAGAGAAAAGAAAGGTTCGCAACTGGAATTATACAAGCTTACAGGAAAAGCCCTTCACATGTGCAGCAGCATGCACACAATGATAGCCGGGGAAAGAAAAATATCGGACAACAAAAGAAGTCCGTTCCATCCTCCTAAAAGGGCACAAAACCAATACTATCTGAATATCATCAAAGAGATGAACTCGAAAGTCGGGTCAGATTCGAACTGACGTGGGAAGGGTTGCAGCCAACCGCCTATCCTCTCGGCCACCGACTCTTTTGTGGGAATAGAAGGATTTGAACTTTCGCCTAGATCTTCAATCTAGTGCTCTACCTACTGAGCTACATTCCCGATTTGCGCTACGCCACGGGACTCGAACCCGTACCAATAGTTTTGGAGACTATCATGCTGCCAATTACACCAGACCAGCGATGTGAGGCTTAGGAGGGATTCGAACCCTCTATCCTTTGCTTAACAGGCAACCGCTTATACCGCTTAAGCTTCCAAGCCATTAGAAGAGAGAACCGGTACCGACCCGGAAGGTTTTACCCTCAGCACGATTAGCAATCGCCTCTGGCCACCCGGCCAGTTTACTCTCTATAGAAGAGGGAGGAGGACCCGACCCCCACCCGGTTTCCCGAGACCTAGTTTTCAAGACTAGTCGTGCTTCCCTTGCACTGCTTCACCCTCCTTATAATCATCCATTACACAATACATGTAAAGATGTTTTTTATAGTTCAAATAATTAATATTTTCCTCACCACAATGAGGACATTTTACTATTTTATCCATGTGCCAGCAGATGGAGTCGAACCACCCGAGTATTAAAACAACGGTTTTACAGACCGCCCCGCTCCCACTTACGGTATATACTGGCAATAAAAAAGCCCTGTATCTCTACAGGGCCTAAAATCTAAAACTATGAAACAAAACTGACCACTCCAATTTAGTACATATAGGCCCTGTCCGAGTAGTTACTCGAATACCAGAAACAATTATATGTGCTAAAATTTATTTTCATACTACAAATATACGAAAAGTTTTCTTATTATCCAAATTAGATTGAATCAGCCTTTTCTACGTTAGGTGCGAACTCAACATACTCGAAAGCATAGTTACCGGCACCGAAATCCCCATACATATCAAAGACGTGGATTCCGTATTGGGTCTTACTACGCCCAACTACTTTGGTCTTAGATCCTACCAAAATAGTTGCAACAGTTTCTCCACCTGCAATCCTGTCTTCAATACTTTGAACGATTTCCAACATACTTTTGTGACCATCTAAGGACATTGGATTACCAGCCGTAGCGGTATCAATGCTGATAGCCCTTCCTTGTGAAAAACCTTGTACTGATGACATTATAAAAATTTTTTATTTAATAACGCCACAAATATACGAAAAGTTTTTGACTTTTATTTTTGTGTAAAAACCTTGCCAAAAAAATTGTTCAAATCCTTAATGGGATCCAGTTCATTGGCAGTGATGTATTGCTTTAAAAAAGACCTCACATGAGGCTTAAGGTCATCCCCAAAATTCTCATATTTCGTGTAAAAATCGTTTTTCAATACCTCAAGCTCCTCATAGTCCTCGGACTCAAGGGCGTAGAACACCCCCTCTACTATTTGGGGAATGTTCATCAACGTAGTCTTTGTCTGTAGTATAGTTGCCATAGTAAAAATGATTACCATAACAAATATACGAATATTTTATGATAGCATTTTAGTTGCCTCTTCTATTGCTTTTAGTTGGGCTTCCTTTACGTTTCGTTTTATTGGGTTATT